>Ga0116229_10000785_pt1 | contig 45950 bp, 25 predicted proteins | sample S1TSphgellanicum_3_FD_87313 | JGI IMG/M metagenome (GOLD analysis project Ga0116229, IMG submission 87313) | Host-associated microbial communities from peat moss isolated from Minnesota, USA - S1T2_Fc - Sphagnum magellanicum MG | ecosystem: Host-associated > Plants > Peat moss > Unclassified... | reverse complement strand
TCATGATCATGAGGGGCAGTTCTTAGCGGAGCCCGGAAAGAAAGGGGGGAGGGGAAGTGAGGGCAAAAAAAAAAAAAAGAAGAGGAACAACAACAACCAAAAAAAAAAAAAAAGCGGGAAGCTTGAGTGGGGTTGGGGCAGCAGCGCCGAGAGAGAGAGAGAGAGAGAGAGAGAGAGCAGGCGGAGAGAGCATGGAGAACTCTGGTCGTAACGGGGTTGCGTAACGGTGGCCAGCGCGAGCGCGCGAGTGGACGGTGGTGATGCGGCCCTGGGTAACCGCCTTTCCTGCTTCAACGGACTTGTGGCAGTTATACCCCAAGATTTGCCTTACCTGTCTCCCTATCCCTTCTGTACTATACAACCCTGGCCCATCTCCACCTCTCTACCTATGTATCTATGTATCTATGTATGTATCTATGCCATCGCCAAACTCTACCTACCATGTTTGGATGCATGCGCTTACATCCCTCTCTTCTTCTTCTTCTTCTTCTTCTTCCCGTATCCTCCTCGTCGTGATGGCGTCAATAACTATAGTTCTCGTCGTGGTACTGGTCTTCTTCGTCGTCGTCGTCGTCGTCGTCGTTCTCCTCCTCTTCTTTCTGCTTCTTTCTCCTTCTTCCTCCCTACTAGACTTGTGAGAAAAGTATTGACAATCTAAAACAATTTCTTTACTTGGAACAACAAAATAAATACCTACCTACCTACCATAATGAAATTAATCTCTAGCTCCTCCTCCTCCTCCTCCTTCTTCTTGCAAGATCTTCAACTATTGACAATCTGAAACATTTTTTTAACTTGCAACAACAAGATGAATACCACAATGAAGTGGTAGACTCCATCTCATCTCGAGTTTTTGGTCACGTACTGTAACTTGTAAGCTTGCTTGCTCATGATCATTCTGCAGAGGACTACCGAGCTTTCCTTTCTTCTTACCTTCAAAAATGTACACTTGTAACCCGGGAATGTCCTGCCACGATCCAGAATCATCACTCTTTCTTGCCTTGTCCTCGTCCTCTTCTTCCTCTTCCTACCCTTTTTCCCTTTTTGTTGTTGCTGTTCTTCGTTTCTTCTTCTTCTTCTTCTTCTTGCAAGAAAGGTACTGACAAGAACAAATTTACTTGCATCAACAGAAGGTACTTACTACCTTTACACACATAAGTTCTTCAGCTGATCTTGAGCTTTGACACCAGCTGATCATCTGCCCTTTTTCCTTTCTACTGGAATTTCTTCTCTAAAAAAGGCGAAATCTAAAATCTAAAATTCGAAAATGAAGTGATTTTTTTTAGGGTTTCAATTCATTGTTTCTTTTGTCTTTGCCTCCCAATTTTCTGATGTTGCATCAATTGTGAGCATTCCAAGAGGATTTAGCATTAAATGGTGACATGTTTCTAAAACCTGTCCAAATAGTGAAAAGCTGCTTAATAAAATGCCCCAAATTAGAATCCAAGTCGAAAGAAATGTGGCAAAAGAGTTTTGAAGTTTTAAAAAAGAATGGAATTTGGTGATTTTTTCCCCAAAAATAGGGAATATGCAACCAATTTAATTTCTTCACTTTTGTGAAAAATTTTGCACTAAAAAAAGAAAAAGGTCATTTAAATTGCCAGAAGTACAAGAAGGGGGAAAAAATAAAAAAGCAAAAAAAATAAAAATTGAATTTCTATACCTATTTAGTTTTCATTATGTAGCCACCAATGTAGAAGGATGATTAAAAAATTTGTACTTCCTATCTGTTTTGGCTGCATGAAAAATTTCCTAATAAAAAACATTGCAGATGATCATCACCTTCTTTCTTAACAAAGTTTCACCTTCAATGAACCTACCCTTCTGCTTCTTGACAAGAAAAATGTGACAAAATAATAATTAGTTGAGAAGAATTTTCTTACAAAATATATAAATTTGGACAAGAAACAAAACTTGTAACAAACATCATCTTGAGCTGATCTTTGATGATTGAGTTGTCAATCTGAGTTTTGACATTGTGTTCATAAAGGCTTCAAGTTTCTTAACCAACATAGGTATGTATTATTGACAACACCAGTTTAAGTACAAGCTAATCCTGAGTACCTGTGAGTATCAACAAGTTGTTGTTATTGTACTATTTTGCCTGCCAAATTTCACAAGCACTTTGTAAAACTTAGAGAATTTTTTACCATTCTTGACTTTCCAGCACAAAATTTTATTGTGGAAATTTTTTATTTTTTGAAAATTTGAAAATTTCTATAAATAATTTAATTTTGTGTCAAAGCTGCCAAAGTACTATTGTAGTTCCTATGTTTCCTTCTACATGCCAAGCTACGCAATTAGTCTAAATAATAACATGAACCCACATCAATAACAGGAAGTGGTAGTTATACACATCGATAGTACTTGTACTCATTTTGCAAAGTGCAATTTTGTTCCTTTTTAGGTAAAAAGCTGTTTTGTGTGGTGTCTTTTGATTGCCCCAAGCTAATAGAAGCCCATGTGTAAATTTTGGATGCACCCATCCAATTGATGGGTTGTTTTGAAGTCTACCCATCTACTTGTTGGGTCTCTTCTCAAAATATGAATGTTGGGTAACTGATTTAATCATGTTTCTGTATTATTTTATTTTCTTGGGTTTTCACTTGCCTTTCTGTATCATGAGGTTTCATATCACTATGAAATGAAAAAAAATAAAATTCATATGACTAATTTTTAAAATGAAATTTGTGTGATAATTTATTTTCAAATTTGGAGGAGTACCACAATCACAATCTGCAACCTTATTCATCAGCAAGGTCTCGTCATGTGGGAGTTGTTTGGAAGAGTCTAATTTCATTCTATTAAGGTCTAAATTAAATTCTTGTTAATCATATTCATTCACTGGAGCAGTGTTCATAAAGACAAAAGTCACAAGAGAACCCCCATCATTTTGGCATTCTGGAATGTTATTCATTCAAGTTTGTGTCATGTTTTTGATGAGATTCAAGAAAGCATTGAAATCTTTTTTCCCAATCACCCCCTTTTCAAAAATCATGAGTACCCATTGAAATAGAAAATTGAATAGGAAGATGATGATTTGCTTTGGTGGAGTATGAGTGTGATATTCACCAAACTAATTATGTTTTTGAGTGGGAGCAATGGAGCTGTGAGTGGCCTGTCCATTTTCACCAAATTGTTGCAGCAGAAAACCTCAACTAGTTTTACCAATGGTACTATGAACTGGGGTATGAACCTGATTCCCACTCTAAACTGAGTTCCAAAAATCATACCCAGTTCTGGTTCAGTTTTGACTAACTGGAACTGAAACCCAACAGTTCTAACCTGCCACCCAATGGTTCTAACCAGTGTTGGTCTGGTATGGAATCAACTTACCACCATGGGTCAATCATTATGAGCAGAGTTTTTTTCGTTTTTGTTTTTTTTTTGGGGTGATTTTGTGATGTAGCCACACTGGGGATCATCCTCAAGGGGATTAGCCAAATTCGGCTACAAGTCAAAGAAGAATTAAATTTAACTTTTTTAATCCTCCAATATTCTGGAGGCCTACTGGAACCTATTCTCTAAATATGGTGATTTCAGAGTTTTTCATTGAAACCTGACAACTTTGGTGCAACTTTTTCACAAAATTCCATTGTATGAGTGGCAGAGGATTTTGCAAACTGTTCTGCAATATGATAAGTAGTCCTTTTGTATATGCACTCCATTTGTTTTACCAATAGGATGCAGGCCGCATACTACAAAATCCGGAGTATCACACAGTATCTGCAATGGGTATTATATCTTCATGAGTAGATCTGCTCTTTTACCAGATTTTACCAGATCCGCCTCCTCATCCATCTACTACACACATGGCACCTAATTTAGGTGATCCACACAAAATGTACATAGTACAGTATACATGATGCTCCTGTTCTTACACTCTGTGCTATTGCCTAGAAACTACAGAGATTGATACCAACTGCTGCAACAGAGAAGAAATCAAAGATATACATGGGGTTGTTGCAGATTGGGTGGGAGTAAAAGTCTGCTGTCTTTGTGCCAGAGAAGAAGGTCTTTGCCCCAGCCTCAATTTAACCCCTAAAGGTCTGAGAGCTTTTCAAACTATACTGGAAAAGAGGAACAAACAGGTATAGGGTTCAAATGCTAACCAAGGATTTTAAGATCTTACCAGAAGACAGTCAGATTGGGATGCCATCATTAAAACTGCAGCAGGCAAGTGACTTATCATACTCCACCACTGAGTCAGTGTCTCCAAGCTCCCTGGAACATTGACAAGTTAGCACCAACTTTTCAAGACATAAACCCAGCAGTGAAGTACAATGTAGGTGTCACTAACCAGACTGTTTTTCTGTGGACAACTAATGCATATATAATCCTCTCTCCTGCAAAGAATTTTGGGGAAAATTTCAGTCAAACTGTAAATCATTATATCAGATCTATGGAAGGGACAATGACTTGATGACCTCCAAATCCGCAGAGCACCTTAGCACATACTGTAGTTTATAACCAACATATAAACTTGACTAGAGGTGGCACCCCGCACACCATCCATTTCTCATCCATAGCCGCTCACACAGCAACTCCATTAGGCCAGGCATTGTTGAGCTGCAGACTATGGAGACACATCACAAAAGTCACTCTTTGGTGATCCAGCTGCTCTGTCAGCATGTAGTCATGGTTGGTGCAAGTGCTGTAAAAGGCAGTGCTTGTTGATGTTCAGACTCTGATATTTCAACTCACTGCTCTAAGAATGGAAGCATGAATCACTAACACTTCGAGTACACAGAATTCCACAAATGTGGCCACCCTGGATAATGGACAAGTCGTAACCAAACATCATCCTGGAAGCTGCAAATGGAGATAAAGACTCCTTGAGTCTAGCTGCACAACAGAAGACATGGAAACAAATTGAGTTGCAAACCAACCTGAGGTCATAATAAGTTCTAGCCAGGCATGTCAGAGACCAGGGTGGAATGATCTCATCATTCCCCAGAATGTCTACATGTTCAATGTCCTAGGTGGTGATGTTGTGAGATGCCTAGCAATTGTGCAAGGTCTCTGCCATCAGTCTTCAAATCCCAATATCAACAATTCTTACAAAAGCAGTTTCAGAAAATGGTAGAGTTTCAGCACAGGCATTGGTCACCTGATTCTTCACTGACAGTTTTGAGCTGCTTGCTGAGTGGCTTGACCTCGGCAACCTCATGCTGTCAGCACAGCTGCCAAAACATCCAAGTCTCCTGTCAGCTTCAAACTTTGCTTCTCATAAACTGTTAAAATCCTTTGCAGCCCCCCTTCTCAAATGATTTACTGCTGCTTTGCTTGAAAAACCATCAAATTGTTTGCAAGCTCCCCAAAGAAGCTCCCTTAAGGCATCTGCACAAGAAATTGATCCCATAGGCAAGTTTCCACAGAGTCTAGTTCTCTGACAGGATTGCAGTGATATCACAAACACCAGACTCTGCAATACTTCTTTTCCCTGCAGATAGGAACATGTATGTATCACCAAATGGCAACTATGCCAGATACCAGTAGTACTGTCTGTAACCACAAACAGTTTCCAAATAACTTACACCATCATAGGTACTGACAATTTCTCATTCTCCTGATTCAAGTCAATCAGAATGGATTTACACATGACCTGATAATAAAGCATATAGACTCCAGATCATACAACATATCAGCAAACAAGTAACAAAAAACACCCCACTCCAAAGAACAGAGAACAGTTTCCCAACAACTCCAGAAAATTGGGCACTGTATTTTGATTGGCAGAAAGTATCAAAGTAGCAGCTTTTCCACATGTGGCCCTCGTTCACATCACTTCATGGAATTGCACTTCCCTCCATCTCAACTAGAAGTTTGAATTATAAAAAAGAAAACTCAACATGACACCCTCAAAGCATTTTTGTCAAAAACTATCATCTCACCATAAGGTCATATTCTTTTCACATCTCAGAAGATAAATGGGCTTCAGCATCAAGACCTTGGTGAAAGCTTCCAGTGTCTAATAATGTTAGTCAGTTATAAAATACATACTTACAGTGCACATTGTGCAGTACACCTACTATACAATGTTACCTCCAAGAAGAGTGCCTTGACTCCAATTAAAGAAACAATAGTGGCAATAACACCACTATCTAGCCTAGGGTTTTCACATCTGCAGAGCACTGGTGGACTCTATGATGACTGCTCCTGCTGCTCCTGCTCCTTTTTTCTACGCATCCTTGCACCCCATGAACTGGAATTTGCATCCTTAGTAGTATTCCGATACTGGAGTCCTGATAATTGCCCCTCCCATTGTCTTTTCCAGTGAACACCTTCCCCCTGAGATTCCCATATGCACAAGAAACCAATCAATTTTTAGGTTACATCAGTGATAGTGTGCCACAAGCTTTTACAGAAGAAGAACCACACAGTTTTCAACCCAAAAAAATTGCACCTGGGTCATACCCTCCCGGTATAATTTCAACCGATTTGGACAGACAGACTACCTCCATGCCATAAAAAAGTTCCCAATTTTGAGCACAGCACACACAGGGTCATGAAGGTGATCTGTAGTTTCAACAATGTGAGTGCCATGGAGCCTGAGAATATACAAAAGAGGCAGGAAATGATGGAATGTTCAGTGTAAAGTGTTGGAGACTGAAGATTGACTTACCACTGCATTCAGATCCCAGCGCTTTCTGGGCCCAAAATTCAATAGATGAGCATCATACATAGCTCTCCTCCTTGAATCCGAAAGTGTTTCATAAGCTTCTTGGACTTCTAAGAACCTTTTTGTATTCTCTTCAAGCTCCTCAGGTTGACACACATCTGGATGATATCGGCGTGCCATTTGCCTGTAAGCTGTCTTGATATCAGGAAGTTCAACATCATTATTAGCAAGTCCTAATACATCATAGAAAGTTGGCGGATCTGATACCGCAGTTGCTGCAATGAAGCGAAATTTTGCTGCTCCTGCTGGACGCCTCCTGCTCACATTATGCAATCTCTTCAAAGATTTGCTCCATCCTTCTTCCTTCAGCTTCGTGTTTTCCAATGTGAACCAACACCTCAGAGAATCTTCTGCCGCTGCTCCTGCTGCTTGCAATTTCAAACTCCTGCACGTACAAAGGCAGCAGCTGCTATCATAATGGCCGCCGCCGACGGCGGTAGGATGGTGATGATACTTCTTCCCTGCTATACAAACGGTTAGCATACTGACGATTGATGCCTGCTTGCAGCCGAGCATCCCTGGCATATGGAGGAGGGAAATACTCCTTACCAAGATTGCAATTGCATTGTAGACTCACAAAGCAGTTGCTACAAGGACGAGGAAACAAATCTTCACATCCGAGAGAAAGAGATTTGAAACCGAGAAAGCAAACAGATGTTCGAAAAAGAGAAGATTCTATGAGCATGAATAACAGCCAAGAACTCTGCAAGAGATGGCCGATCAACAGAAGAACAGCAGACGAGAGTTCCGGTACACTAAGAGAAAGATATTATACATCGAAGGGAAAGGGTAAGGGAAACAGGGAGAAAAAAAAGCAAAAAACAAAAAAGAGCCAGTGTCCTTAACTTTCATATGCATTCAAAAACGTGGATTCTTGCAATATTATTGTAAGCTGTGCGACCACAGCGTCTTGGAGGCAATTGCAAGCTCTCACAACAAAGACGCAACATGATGTCTTGATTGAAGAGAAGGGTTAATTCTTCGAGAAGGAAAAAGAACCAAAAAATTAAAAAGCATCGACAGCTGAGTCTTGTGACCTCGGCTTCTTTTCGCTCTTTCCGACTGTGTCTCCAACCGAATTTCTTCGCAACAGTAGCCGAGAAGAAGAAGAAGAAAGAAGAAAGAAGATGGCAGAAACCCTTGCGACAACAAAACAGCATATCCAAACAACACTCGCGTTTTTGAGCAATTTGGTAAGCACTACGACCGACCGACTGACTGACAGCGCGGTGGAGGAGGAGACAAGAGTCATCCAATTCCATCCAACTTAATCCAAGGTGGATGAACATGATCCACTTGGTGGAGCTCTGATTACTAACTATGGTCTCCGCCTTCATGGATGATTTTTTTTTCGGAATATACGAATAAAAACAGCAAGGAAAGAAAGCCAAAGTTTGCTCAACATGTTCAAGTCTGGGCTTGCGAAATCTGTCCCCTTTTTTTTCAACTCTTTATTGCTCCAGAATCGGCCCAGCTTGCCGATGTCATAGCCGCCACATTTTGCAACGTTTTGCTTGCAGGCAGTCTCTAGCATTCAAATGGTGTTCCCCAACTTCAATGCAAAAGAGTGGGCACGGATTCTGCTAGATACGCATTCTGCTTGGTAAGCATGCACTGGGCGAGCCTGCTCTCTAGTACAAAAGAGGTGATCCTCCTCTGTTGTCCAAGAATATTACCCAAAGAAGAAGTTGCACGATTCCAACAATTTGTTGCACCACATGATGACTACTTCTGCAAAAGTGTTTTGGTACCTGAGAATCATCTAGTTTGTTGGCATCCATGTAGTAGGATTGGGATACAATTTTGACTTGAACTGGGAACCAATTTGTGGCTGATAAAGCTGAATACCTCTTGGTTGTACTCTTTGCGATTATTGTTAAGTTCATTATTTTTTGGGATTAAATCCCCTATCCATGTTGCACTATTCTGTCTTGTCTCATGATATTGTTTGAACATTTGATTGTTGTAGTAAATGAATGGATTTGGCAATGAATTTCTTTGAAACTTTTTCACAGTTTTGGAAAATTGTCAACCCATTAAGATTATATCATTAAAATCACACTATCACTTGTCATTGAGCTTGCCTTTCTCATCGTTTGCTATCCATCCTTAAAGTCAAGGACTAAAGATATCAACATCAAAACTCAACTTGAGACCCACAATAAAAAGTTCCCCTTTCAGCAATTGCTCTCTCTCTCTCACTTGCTCTAATAGACTCCCTCTCTCTCACAACACAACACACATAATTGAATTGAACACACAAAGCTCCACCAACCTTGGCACAACCTCCTTTTCACAATACATAAAGCACCAATAACCTCTCCCTCCCACAACGCAAGAAAATTTCAACAAAAGGAAATGAATAACTAAAGAACTAAAGATGAAAACAAAAAGCACACACACATTAACCAACCTCTAGACATTACTCACACAAATTTTTTAATTTGCCAAAATGCTCCCTCTAAGAACCTCTCTATTGGAATGTTCATTTCTTACACACATGCAACAATTTGCCAAAATGTTCATCACAAAAACCAACATACTTACAATGGGGGGGGTGTTTTAACGCATAAATAATACTACATTTTTTTTAAAAATTACATTAGTTTGAAAACATGAATATTTGATTTTTTTTTTGTTTTTCATTATTATCCATGAATCTATTTTCGAATAGAAATTTGATTTGATTAAGGTTGATAGGCTTTTAGATGATCAATTGAATCGACTTATATTTTATTGATTATTCCCCCATTTTTAACCTTTGTCAACAAACTTGCCGCCACGGTAGAACAACACTTTGATTGATTATAACACCCATGGAAAATGTGGGCATCCCAATTGGTATGAAGTAATATAATTACTTTTCAAAATATAAAGATACAGATACAAATATATAGGGATATGACATGATATATTATAGATACCTACCTTTACATAAACAAGTGTGTTCAACAAGGTAATTAGTACCCCAAACAACCACTTCTTCAAACTTTGGAAGCTTTAACTTGAAGGTGTAGACTATGATATGTCATCAACTTCATGTTTTCAATCCATGCACATATTATATAACATTGTAAATAGATTTGGGCATTTTTTCCAGGGTCAAAACTATGAATGAACTTATGAATTTATGAACCTGTAATCATTAGGGTTTTTTTTTTCACTTTTGTGGTGTTGCCACACTAACAACCATCTATAGAAGGATATAGCCGAATTTGGCTATAGGATAGGTAGGATAGTTTTAAAAAGTTTGGAATCCTGCTGCTGTTTGGTCACCTACAGGAGAAGCCCTCTAAATCTAATGAACCCCCAATCCCAACACTATGCTTTTTTCTGTTGAAAATTTTCAACAATTTTCCAAGAACAAGCCTTTGTAGGCTTATAATCAGTGTTGTGTGAGTATATTATTTTTGATATATCTTAAAATAAGGGTACATAATTTTTTTTAATTTTATTTATCCAATGTGTAAGGGTAAATTATGATTTTTTTCCATTAGGGTAAGGTCTAACTAAAATCATTTATAATATTGGGTAGATGGGTAAGGTTTGGGTGCCTTTTATCATATCCCCCTAGTTAAGGTTAAAAAAAGGTAATGAAAGGGTAAATTATTTTATTTAACAAAAAGTGGGAATTTTTTTTTCACATTTTGAAATGTATGTAAACAACTTTCATATGCTTAAATCTAGTGGGACAATGCACACATGTGATGTCAAATTACAATAATGAGATTACATAAAAATATTTCAATTTTTTATTCCTAAACATACATAAAATGAAAGGCCATTAAAATCAAATTAGACAACATGCCACAAGTGCCCTATTAAAAATAAATCAAAATTTAAAAATCAAAATATCCCATATTGACAAGCTTAATAAAATGATTTAATTGATCTTCAATTTTTAGAATTTTGTTTCAACATTGCCAAAGTCATCAAGAGATTGAACCCTTACAAATGTTTCACAACTACACACACACCTTTTGGTTGTTTGCATTTCTAGAAGGCAATGCATCCATGGCTATTGTTGTTGGTTTTAGATATACCTTACTTGTACCCATCTAGTATATTTGGGTAAATGATATACCCACACAACATTGGTTACAATCAATAGGATTTTAAATGTTCCTTTTGTCTCAACCTATAATGGTACTATGACAAATAGACAAGCTTTTGATTGTGAGAAATTATCAAATAGACATTTCACTGCATAATTTGTTTGAAATTTAACCAAATTTAATTTTCAACAACTATAGGATATTACTAATTACTTCATCAAAAATATAAATTGGATTTAATTGATTACATGCCAATATATAAAATGATGATTACAAAAATAATTTATAAAATCATTTGTGAGTTGTATACTTTTGTAGGATAACATGATATAAATCTACAAATTGATTAATTTGAAACCAACAATCATACACATATTCTACACAATTCTTTTCATTTAGGTCTACACAAAATGGGGTAAATAAATATGAAATTGGATTTCCACATTCTATAATATTATCCCAAAAAAATTATTACAACAAATAAATATATGAAAGTGAACCATGTTTTATTAGCATTTTTTCTTTGACTTATATATATATATATATATTCCACCTTCTAGTTTTCTTAATCTTAACTACCTATTTTATTTTATTTTTGGTGGCAATTTTTCACCACATGGTAACAAAAGAAATTGCTTGGTTAAATGGTCTTAAGGATTTTGAACTACAAGATTTGAAAAAATCACCATGATGTGATGACACAGATGGGTAGATAACCCATCTTATCAATTGACAATCTAAATGCACACACCACCCACATAGACCAACCTCCTTCATTGGATGCTAAAAATATACTTTGCAACGAATTGCTATTGTCACTTTACTTCTTCGAATGTGGCTCTCATAGCTAGCACTAATGAAAGCTTAGGAACAAAGTTCACCATTGATATCCATCTAGGATTTTGAAGGAACTTTAGTATTATAATAGGATGAGATTTAGTTTTTTTGCCTTGATAGATTTAGTCTTGAATGTTCAAATTGAGCAAGTTGTAATGGAAGAATTACAATGGCAAAAGGTGCAAAAAAGAAATGTTGCAAGGGAAAAATTTTAGTTTCATTTTTGAAAGTAAGCATCCAAAACTCAAGAGCATTTTTTTCAAATCTTCATGTTCCTACTTTGATCACATCATTTTGTGATGTTACATTCAAAATCAAATCTTTGTTGTTCATGGTTTTTTCAATGCTTCGAATCACACAACATCAAGATACCAACATATTTATATTTTTGAAAGTAGGCATGAATTGGGATTTCTCTCTAATTATAATTGATGGCTAAGGAATATGTTAATGGGTTCTTGAATGTCAATACATCAAATATTGGAATGTTGCAAGTTACAACAGTATGAAGTTTTGAAATGCAATTTGACATCACATTCATCATCCAAATTTTTCATTAATTTCAATGCTCATATATCCAAGTTTTTTTTCTAAGTTTAATCCCATTTATTTATGAATCCCGAATGTTGTGAATATTTTACATGTTTTTCAAAACCTAAATCTTCTAAGTGTTGTGTGAATCCTAGGTGTTTCATGACTTGAGTCTTGTGTGAAGTGTCAATAAGTGTGTGAAGCTAAGACCTAAATGTTTGTGTTTGTCATGCATACCCCAATGTTTATGTCTACTATGCATACTTGATTCATTATAAGGTTTCATTTTTCAATTATGGTTCCTTTTTTAGGTTTTGATGACCTTTAAGTGCCCTTTTTTCAATCTTTTACAACCATTAATCCTTCTTGTAGTAATGTAAACTTCAATTGTCCAAATGTAATAAAACTCATTTTATCATCCAATGTGATCCAAAGTTTTATTACATCTATTTTTGTGAATATTGCATCTCGAAATGGAAAGGAGTTAAAGGTTTGTGTGAAAATTCTTGCATGTCCTTTTTATGAACTCATTAAAGCATGTCTTTGTGAAATTTGGCTTGTGAAGTTTGTATGTCATCACTTGCAAATATTACAACCATACATTGTTTACCATTTAAATTGTTTGTATAGGTTTTCAACTTCTTCCATTTGCAAAAATCTACTTTATATTACTAAGGATATAATATAAGAAAAGGGTAGTTTTTTTAACATCCCCATTGTTCAAGAACAACATGCATTTGTTAAGGGGGTGGAATGAGTACATGATTTTGGATGAACAAGGCATTTAGGATAACGACCGACATGGAACTTTATTGGTTTCAATTTTGAAATCTTGTTGGTTTTGAATCATGGTGATGTGATTTGGGATAGTTCAAATGAGAGAGTTTTGGAAAACATAAGGATTTTGAGATAAACCGTTTTGAGAGAAGAATAAGGGGAGCTATAGGTACTTGTAATAAAAAACCATAATTTTATTTTGGATATAGCACATATTTTATTTGTTGTTTTGATTTTCATTTCAATAGAACATGGGATTTTATTATATTTTTAATTCATGTTTATAATAATATAAATAACTACAGACTTTTGAAGTGAATTTTATGTCCATATTGTTGTGTGAATTTTTTGTAGTATCATAATATGATGAAATGAATTATAATATTGTTTCTGCAATTTTTTTCAATGTATTTTAAAAGTGTAGATTTTGGTTATATGAAATAACCATGAATATGGTGTTTTCATGAATGACAAGGTTAAGTGTGTTAAAAATTAATGAAAAAATAGTGGATGTATGCATGTGAAGTGCAGACTTGTTATTATAATAATGTGGAATACTTTTGTAGGAATTAAATTTCACGTCTATTAGCATTCTTGTGTTTTTTTCCCCTTATTTTCCCTGCAATTCTCATGCACTTGTGTATGTTTCGTAAACAATGGAAAATTGAGAGCCACTCCCCTTTTTAGTGGTCCTTTTTTCTTGGTATATTAGAACTTTGATTATTTTGGGTAAATGTGTGGTTTGTTTTCTTTTGGTTGGAGGATTATGCTAGTCCTCTTTTAGTCTTTCACAAGTAGAAACTTGGTTTGATGAATCTTAAGTGTACAAATATGGTTTTAAACAAAAATAGAAACCAAGGATGTAGATTTTGTATAATGGTTTAAGTGCATTTTGTTGTGTAATGTGGTTATGAAACAAAGTAAGCAAAATTGAAAACTTTTCACATTCAATAACCATAAAACCATCCATGTCGAAACATTTATTGCCACAAATGCTACATTGCTCAAAATCCAAAAACAAGCCAAACTTTTCACATGCATTGTTTACTACAAATCTTGACAACTCCTTCGACATTTGATTCCTTTTTAATGGTGCAAGAATTCAACTTTGTACAAAACTAATGATCTTAATCACTACCCATGCCTTCAAAGGCACCTCTTGAGTCTTGAGGTATTGCATGCATCAATTTTCAATAGAGGAATTTCAAAAATAACATTTCCATCATATTATTTCAAATGATTCAAAATGCTAGAATTTGCCCACGTTGTGTTTGATTAGTTTTGACTTTGACCCTTGCCTTTCAATGCACTTATATAAGAATAGAATCCACTCCATTGCCCCATAGTGACATTTGGTGGGAAGGAATGACATCTTATTTACCAAAAGTCATTATAGTCAATTTTGATGTTGTGCAAGGCTCCATGGGAATGTTCCACAAGATGCCAATGCCATCATGTGATGCAATTTTGAGAGTGGAAGGAAAGAAATTCTACAAAGGAATTGGAAGAATGTCGAAGGCAATGTGAAGCCAAGTTGAACATTGATAGAAATAGACTGCAAATTTCCTTGTGATCAAGTGCATCATCATTGAACAATTTGTCATTCAAAACAAAATATAGGAGTATATTTGAATCTTAACCTAGATCCAATAATAGACATGTGTGGAACTTTCACTTGGCAAATTGATGGCTTGCACTTGGTTGATGACAATGTAATAACCCTTTGATCTTGAGGTGAGTGATTGTGAGGTGAGGGGCAAGGACTTGTTGTGGTGAATGATGGTTGCAAGAAATTATGTTTCTTAATAATGAAGGTAGTTGGTCTGTGGAAACAACTTCAAATGCAACATCAAACCTTTTCATATGAGTACGTCCAAAGTGCTAAATTCTTGCTTGCACACATGTTTAAGATGAATGTTTTTTTTCAAATTATCTCATCTAAGATGTGTATAAAAGATTGTGCAAATTAATATTGTAATTTCTTCCCAAACAAAAGGCATGAGAATTATGTAATTTTAAACTTCTAAAACTTATGATTTAAACATTTTTGTGCAATATGATGCAATATTCAATGGATTTGAAATAAGATCATGTTGAATAAAAAAAAGTAATATGTATAAGTTTCCTAAATGCATTGAATATACGTATCATTTCTAACTTTCAACGATGTTGTATATTGCTTATCATTGAACATATACAACATCAAATACCATATATGTATGTGGTTGTGTGTGTGTATTATATGTATTGAACCTTGCCTTTTACATTTAAATGGGAAAGATATTTTGTGTGGCAAGTTTTCACTATTTTGCACATTTTTGGGGGAGAAAAATGTAGATAAAATGTTAGTTTGAAGTTTAATTTAATGTGTTTTTCTAGCAAACATTTGTCATTTTTGGGAAGTTTCTTTTGGAAAGAAAAACATTAGGTGTAAATAAAACATGAACATCAAATATTAAAAAAATATTAATAAGGTAAAACCTTAAGATGGGGGATTCCTAAAATAAATGTAAGGTAAAACCCAAGGGGGCAAATTTAAAAATAATAAGGGCCTTGTGAGGCAGAGTTGAATGTTGGCCCAATTCCCATAATGCCCATCCCCATTTACACAACATATAGACCAATGTTGGGAGGTTTTTTAATTTGGCATTGGTTATTTGTAGGTTTTTAAACCTAATATATAGACATATATCCAATGATCCCCATTTTGTTAAACCCCAGTCCTTGCCTCCAACGTGACACTTAAAAAAAACCCCATACCCACCTTCGTTATAAACTATAAACTTCACTTTTTAAAAATCTGACCTTGATTTTGTTTCAACATTAAAAAATACATAAGGTTTTTTATAAAAAATTCAACATGCAACAAGTTTGAAAATTGCCTTGAAATTTTCAATGGTTTTTCCAAAGAAACTCAACTTTGCAAAATATGATAACTACTTGCATTTTTACAGTTTTTTTCAAAGAAATATGATAAAATATGAAAATTTCTTGTACTTTTTCGAAGGTTTTCTTTTAGTGAATTATGTCATTTGCAAAACATGAAAATTGCTTGGTTTTTCTTAAGGTTTTGTCAAAGGTGCCTAATTTGGTTTTGTGTTTTTGTTAAAGTTTTTTAAATTTTTGGTTTTTGGTTTCTTATTTCTTGTGATGGAAAAAGTGGGATCATTAAACATTCAACATTAAACACCACAATTTTTCTTGAACTTTTTGAATCCAACTTCAAAACAGGTAAGAGTTGTTATTCTTCCCTATGGATTTATTCATCTACTCACAATTTATTCAAGGATGATAATTTGAGTGCATTATATGCACTAAATGAAGGCGAGAACAAAAAAAACCTTCAAATATGTTGTATGTTTTTTCTCTAGATTGTTTCATTGTTTTTTATTTGTTTGGTGCATGTCTTTCTTCTTCTAAAGCTCTATCAACAAGCTCAAGGTGTGATATGCAACTATAAGTGCTTTGCACCACCTATGTGTATTTGTTGTTTGTCCACCTTTTCCAATCATCACACTACTCATAATGCATTCTCATAACTCACCTCACACCCCCACAACAACCCCCCCCCCCTTTTCAATCTCTTTGTTACAACTATCATGGAGTCTTTACCTTCAAACATTTTCATTAATATGGAAGCCAAACTTAATGGTTGTTATGCAACTAATGTTAAACATTTAGTAAGGTGGAATAATAACATTGTGAATAGATTAAACATGAGGCCCCATCTAAGGCCCTATTTATCGTTGTCATTGATGACCTTATAGTGCAAAAGGCGTACTTTTTGGGAAACTTGAACAAGCAAACAAGGCTTTGGAAGCTTCATTAGAAGGCTTCTCACATTTGGGCCTTTTGTTAAGTAAACAATAACCAACCTATTGATTTGGGTATAATCAAATCATGAAATGTATTGTTTGTCGAATGAATTGATTGGCCTTGAGATTTGGTGCATAAGATGCCGCAAAAAACTTCATTGTTTCCCACGAGACTAATGAAATATCAACCATGAAAAAACATATGGAACAAAACCATGTCGTTTTATTTTAAAAGTATGTAAAGGAGGTACATGTTTATCCCCAAAATCTTCTTAATCAATAACCAACTATTAAATGGTAGTATGTTTCCCAAAATACCATCTTTAAATATTTTTCCTCTTCAAATCCATTCCCAAAGACCATGAAACACAAAAGAGGTTTTTGGAAAAAATCGTATTGTTTATAATCAAAGGTTTTTTGTCACCAAGGATTGTTGAACCTATAATTTGGTTCCATATCTTGACTTTCCAACTCTAGCAAAAGGTGAACTTCCCATGTAAATACTAAAAAGTTTTCACCAAAAAATGGTTTCATGCATTGGTGGACAATACCTTGGTCGAACATGTGTATACTACATTGGCTGAATGTTTTTTAGCCACATGCACATTTGATTTTGAGGATGAGGTTGAACAAGAAGAATTTCTAGATCTTTGTGATTTTTGGTTTCCCTTTTTCATGTTCCTTTGTCTGAATTTTGATGTTCCTTGTTCCTCATTCCATCAATATGGGCATAATTTGAAGCTATTTTATGTTGTTCATATCTTAATTTTAATTTAAATCATTAAAGCTTTTCTTCACATCGATTTTGTCTTTTGGATTTTGGATTTTTAGAATAAGTGCCTGGTTGAATGAAAATTCATTTGAACTATACTTGGTATTTGTTTTCCAGGGTTAATTTTAGACGAATATATAACTTTAGCGCCTTGTTGAAAATGAGAATTGAAAAATTTGTGTTATTTTGTCTACCTTAAAAAAATTAGAAACTTGATTAATTTCAAAAGCTTCTAAAATGCTTTCGTTGAATGAAAATTCATTTGAACTATTCTTGTTATTTGTTGTCCATGACTAATTTTTGAGAAATACCCAGTTTCAATGCCTCCTTGAAAGATAGAATTGACAACATTGTGTTGTTCCTTTATTTTCCCAAAACTACAAACTTGGCGGATTTTAAAGGCCTATGTAGTGTAAGTGTGAACATTAAAAAAAATCATATTAAAAACAAAGACTCACAAACAACTGAAATAACTGAATTTAACCTAGATGACAACCGAAACAATGAAATGAATTAGCTGCTTTGCCTGAAAACTGGGACTATAATCAATAGGTTTATTGAAAAACCAAGATTAAAAAATCACCCAATGAATTTAAAAATGAGATAGATGTAGTCAGTCAAGGGCTTTGCTTGAGAACCGTTTCATCTAACCAATAAGCTTTTTCTTAAAAAATCAATCAAGAGAATCGCCCTTCCAATCTTCTAAGCCCTTGGAACTGATCAATTTTTACAAATCTTTAATTTTTAAGAAACCGAAACCAATCAATTTTCTGAAATCTTTTTTTTCTGGTATGAGCCAAAACCAACCGGTTATGTAAAATCTAGAAAGTCAATTACCCTGAACCGGTGGTTCTTTGAAAAAGCAAAGACCCACCCAACACTGATAAAAGTTGCCCTGTTCTTTTGTTAAGAAAAGCTTGTGATATCTGCTGGGTATCAGAGGAAAAAAAGATAACTAGCTTTTTGTAAACACACTGGCAGCAATAGTAGGCATTACCTAGAGCTTCACCCCTTTGGCCCACTGATATAGGTGAAAGGAGGACAACATTTGCCAAAGCATAGGGGATAAAAGTGAGGTGCTATGGAGAACATGTTGAGGAACACATTGGGAACTTGGGGAACATATTGGGAACCTGATGAGAACTCATTGGGAACTTAAAAGGAACATAGACGAGAACACATTGGGACCAGGGAAAAAAGAAAAAAATCCTTCCCCCCTCCCCCGCCAAAAAACTTAAAAGGGAAAAAAGCAAGGCGCCTTGAGCGTATGCTTGGGCCAAAAATTATGCTTCCCATTGACTGCACAAAATTTCTCTTCCCAAAAGAGTTCATCACCATTTTTGGCCTGGGCTTATACCCTGTGCAAAGAACACCCTACCTATTGCAGAAGACACACTATCCACCTTCCCTAGTCTAATGTAGCTTACCCATCTTCAAGACGCAATCAACCTTATCTTTGGGTGTCCACAAGTGAGAGAGGACAAATCTCGTATCCCTGAATCCCTCTGCTCTGAAAGAAAAAAGAAACTGTCAAATTGCGTTTAAAAACATCACACTATTTCAGTGACATTAGGGCCCTACCACTGGTTAGCCTATTTACAACAAGCCAACAAGTTTCTCAGAACTTTTCATTGGTGGAAAATGCGATTGGGCATATGCTTTCTGTGTGTACCAAAAGATGTGTACTTCAGTACCATACTCTGTACTTGCACCTGCGACAAGCTTGCTGCTAATTATGGACTGCAGACTCGGTCTTCAAAGTTCATTGTTCATGCATGAATCATACTTACCACCTACCCATTTGCTTTTCTCCTCTCTTTCTTATGAAGTTTGGTTGTGCCCAATTAGCTTCTGAAAACCAAATGCTAATTAAACACAAATGGAGATTAAATTCAAGCATACAAAATTACTTTCTTTTTCAGTAAAAAACTAAAAGTGCAAAGCTCGATTGAGATTTGATAAGTGGGCTTTTTTTAAAGGAATTTTGTAATGTAGCATAACTTCAACGTCTACTGGTTTTTGGGCCAATTTTGTGATGTAGTGGCCAATGTGGGGAAGGGTGGGGAGGGAGACTCAAAACATGAAAGTTTGGACTACCCGTGTTTGGGTTTTGATATTTTCTTTGCTTTCAAAAAATGCAAATTAGAGCCTGAACCAGATCAGAATCCAGATTGAAGCAAACGAGAGTTTTTGTAAAAACAATGGCCAGATCTCATATCTCATTATTGCAGCAGATTTATCAAACCCAGAGAATACAAAATAAAGAGCCGATGAGTATAAAAGTGGCCATTAATTATTTTTTTAAAATCTTCTAATGACGCTCCATTAAAAAAACTTTGGGGGGATGGGTGGTGGGTGGAAAGAATAAAAGGGGAAAAAAAAAATGGTGTCAAATTAGAGCTGGAATTAGAGATTAGACAAAAGTTGATCTTTCAGTAATTGAGCTGGGTTTAAGCTTAGGATGAATTAGGAATGGATTAGGATAGTAGACAGAAGAAGCCTCAAGGTGTGAAAAAGAAGGAGAAGAAGCACAAGGTACACTTTTCTCCAGATCTGACCTCCTCCAGAAAACACTGCAGGGAAAACCAAAGAGAAGGGAAACTTGGGAAAGGCACATCTGAGTTTGTTGACACATTATGGGACCATCATCAGACCTTCCAGGACAGTGGACAAATCCTTAACAGACTTAACGGCTGCAGAAGAAGAAGAACAAGAAGCTGAGAATGAGCACAAATGTGCAGCAGAGTAGCTCAGGGGTTGCGATTAATCTTTGCATAATAATAGTGGTTTCACTTCACATACAAACATTACATGAGAGAGTGCACAAGATCTCCGGAAGCTGCGTAGAGCCACTTCCGCGAATACTTTGAGGTGAGCTTCTCAAGACGAATAACTTCACACATATGATTTTACACTACCCTGATCTCGTCTCAAAAGAGCTTGATCGGCCATTATGAGTACCTTAGTTGATTAGATTAAAACCAGCTACTCTTCTTCTCAGGCTGATCCTCCGAGTACTCGTTGGTAGTCTCCTCCTCATCGCCACCGAACCAGCCGTGCTTCTTTTCCGGGCCTTCCTCAAGCTCCTCCCGATCTTCTTCCTCCTCCTCTTTCTCGTGGTGTCCATAAAGTCCCACTCCTGCTCCTGTGACAGCGACACCAGCCGCGACTTCCATCTCCAGCTTGTGCCTAGCGGCGTTCTCAGGGTCTTCCTCCATCTCATGATGCTCATACTGTCACATCCAAAGTAAATAATCTCCTCGTTAAAGTATCAATCCATTCAAATGCATCATAAAATCTATATCCTTACCTTAGCATGCGCTATAAGACTTTACATACGATGTTCAAAGTCCAGTGGTAATATACAGCATTGCTATCGGAAACTCTAGACATAATCTGTCACATTCGTACCGATCTTTAACGTCTGGCCATGTTCAATGGGAACAGCAGGAGTCAATAGGCCTCGAATAGGGATGAAAAATCACAACCGGACAGCAAGCTCACCAATGCGTAGCCCCCAGCGGCCGCAGCAGTAAGGAGACCGCCGACCTCCGTCCGCTCGTCCGTCGTCTCTTCATCTCTCGACTGCTCAATAGCATCAAGCCTCTCCTGAGCATCGCTTTCTTCCGTAGTCTGATCTGCATCTGGACTGTACCCGAAATCTCCTCCTACACCGTCCTCTGCACCGTACGAGTTCGTCTTCCCACCGCCGTAACCAGAGTCGTCAGAATCACCATAGCTCGGCTTCTCATAACCTCCAGCTTCATCTCCGTCGTAAGACGATTGCTGCCTGCGGCCACCGTCGACGTCATCACCATAACCGGAGTCGCCGTAAGTCTCGGCAGCCGCCGTCTCGTAGCTGTCTTGGTCATCGCGGCGATATCCCCACTCAGACATCCTGCACGCCTGTAAGAAAGAGTGCGAAAGAGAGAGAGAGAGAGAGATAGAGACAGAGACAGAGAAAAGATTGCAAGCGAGAGCTGAGAGTTCGAGACAGAACAGCAAGTTTTTCACGGTGCGATGCGAGGACGGAAGCTTTGTAGAGCGAAGGAGCGAAAGGACAAGACCGAAGGGACGCGAATGGTCGAGAACCCACTATTCTCTGCACGACAGGCGTTTTTAAGTCCGCGGCTCTTGCTTCGGATTTGGTTCGAGCTTCGGGATAGCTTCGGGAACGCGGAACAAGCGAGATCTACGCGGTATTCTGCGGTTCTCATGGGGAGAATGGATGAAACTTTCGTAGCCGAATGAGATTTTTGTGAATTGGCCAGAATAGCTTATTACTTAGCCGTTTGGGATGGATGAACAGGTCGGTTCCTCCTGATGTTGTTTTTTTAAGTTTCCTTCTCTGGAAAGGTAAAAAAAAGGAGAAAATTTCTTTTGAGAAATTTCTTTTCTACAGGCTGTGGTAAACCAGGATCTACATGGGTAACCTCACCTTCTTGAGTGAAGGGTAGGGTAAAGGTCCAAGGGCCATTATGGGCTGGAGAAGGCATTTTGCTTTTTGAAAAGCACCCCCAAACAATGGAGGAAAAAATTATTATGCTGGGTACTAGTGATCAATATAACTTGCTTCAAAAAAGATTAATAGTTATTAGTTGCATACCAACCTATAGAATGAGATTAGTTTGACGAAGATTATAGTCTCTTATTGTATGACTTTTCTTTTTTCTTTACCATATTTCTTTCTTGAAACCTTACAAAAGTCACAAGAACATGAAATCGCACTAGAGTTGCATGAAATCAAATCACCAACACAAGACCAAAATAAATCGAGATATAGGGTGAAGTCTATTAGTAATAAACATGTAAAATGTAACTTGTTATATGTAACTTGATGGTAGTTGTTGACCCGTGTTTTTTTTTTTAATTTTAAATTTTCTCAATAAGCAGATTCTAAGGATGAAAACCAGTTTATAGTAAGGGTCATGTTAACCACACCATAGAACAACAATTATACACATGCCAATCATGTTTTTATAAACATTAATTGATTATATTGATCACTTAACATGAATGAATGTTTGCACCCATCACTGATCGCTGGTTGTATCGATTGTAATACAACTTATATAAGTAAATCTGTACCTATTACATAATTGGTACGTTTCAATTACCTAATACGTTGCTTATCAGTTACTAACAGGTTAACTATTAGGTAATTAGTTGTAATTATTTTAGTAGAATGTGAACCTATATAAGGATATTAGTTGGAAGAGGATTACAATCTTTTTTATGATCTCTTAGATGACTTTGTTTTATAATATTTCTAATTAATTCTATTCTTCTTCATACTCTCATTTTGAATGCTCAATCTCTATCAAGTCCAAAATGCTAGGGCAATTCAGTGGTAGAAGAGCTTCTGAGAATGGCATACCGTGGTAAATGTAATATCACTCATTGTCCTGCCCATAGCTTATGGACCCTTTATTGGTTCTGACTTACAGAGGTATTGTGGGAACACCTTCGGAGTTGGTATTGGGGTTGAAGAATCAAAAGTTAGCTGAATAGATAAGGTTATAGGTTTGTGTGTAATTTTATAAAAAAGTTGGGTGGGAGTATCATGAGGTTTATAAGAGGAAATTTAGAAAGAGTAAAAGGGTTAAGATATATATATTTTTTCCCTTCTCAAGGGTTTGTTTTTATTATTATTTTGGGGTTTCAATGGGTATAAGGAGTGGATAATTCAAGTAGATTGAAAGAATTATAAGTTATAAATGGAGCTTTAAGAAAAGAGGATGACAAGTTTTAAAAAAAAAATTCAAAAGGGATTCTTTTGGGTGAGGAGGGGAGGATGGACTAATTCCACCCACTTTCAAAGGAGTTTTTTTGGGCGGGATTGGGAGAGGTGATTTTGTTTTGGGGATGGGAACTATGTCAAGAGGTTGTTTTTTGGGTGGCATGGGAGGGAGAAGTTTGGTTGTTTCTCAAGGTAACAAGGTTGAGTTTTTTTTGTTTTTCAAGGAATTTTTTTTTGGTGGTGTGGGATGGGGTGGTTGGAGAAAGGGGGTGGGTATATTCTTTTTTTCTCCTTTTTTCTTTCATAATATGGTGACTTAATGAAGATTTATTTTCAAGAAAATATTTTATCCAAATCAATATCATTTTTTTGGGCATGGAACTTTTTCAACACAAAGATTTAATTTTGAAAATTTAACCCAAAAAAAAAAAAATGCAATTTCGAGTTTTTTTGTGTGATAAATTTTTTTATGTACATGATAAAAAAGTTGATGTTTAACAATATGTGTGTGTGTGAACAAAAATAATGGAGAAAAATTTAAGGTTCAAATGTAAGCATGAGGTGCATAATTAAAATTCATAAGTTGCCAAGGGTATTGATGTTCATTACTAGACCATAATTTAGTCGCCAAATCATGGATATGATCTTTTATTGTCAAATTGAAATCTACCATAGTCAAAATTATTAAAATTCAATACAAAGTTAAAAAAGGTTTTTATAACATTGTATGTTTATTGTCTTTCTTTTTTTGTGCCAGGAATAATGTGTTTGGTTTAAGCTTCCTCCATTTGTTGATTGTTTTTTTTGTTTCTTTTGCAAATGTGTGTTTCTACAAGTGTATGTTTTGTCAAATGTGTGTTTTTGCAACTATTAGTTTTTCCAAGTACTATTTCATTTGTTTATTGTCAAATTTGTTTGGGTAAGTTTTATTCCTTTTTTTTGCATAATGTTTGTTGTTTCAATGAAAGAAACTAGATTAATGTTACAGTGGATGACTTGAATTTTGGAATTACATATGTTGCATTTGAGGCAAAAGTGTTCAATAAGTATGGTGCCTTTGATCAAATTACAAATCCTAATTATGCATATTTGCATTGTGATTTGTTTAATAGGGTAACTATGACCATAATCACTTTGAAGGTGAAATTGTCTCATATAAAAACACATAAGCAGCATTTGCACAAAGGCATGTTTATGAAGGTGGAAATTTTTTTGGCATTGAATCGAAGTCCAATACAAGTTTTGAAAAAGGTGACATGCATGTTGTCAGTACAATTGACTCAACAACCATTGTGTCATCAATTTGTGCATTCCAACTCAAATTAATTCCCATGTCTTTCCACATGGATTCCATTAAAAAATTAAATATATATATTTAAAGTTGAAGGTTGGTTACCATTGTTGTAATCATCATTGATGTAAAGGGAATAGGGGATAACAATGGAATGAAAACATGGTAAATTAGATTGCAAATGTTCCTTGCATCATAAATGAAAAGTAGCTAGGAAATATGCTTTGATATATTGAACTTTAAAATATTATTTAGTTCAAAGATAAATATGAAAGTTTTTTAACTTTGTTAAAAACTTTAAATAAAAAATACATGTTTAAAATAGGTTTAAGTAGATTCATGGGAATTCAAGCAAAGGTCACAATCTATTTTATAGCCCTTATGTAGATTATAAGTAAATGAAACATTACATTTTTTAAAATTTTGAATTAATGGGGCCCTAAAATGTACTTGTGGTTTTTCATCTTTTTCACATTTTAATAAAAATATATCTAGCTTGTATGGTAAAAGTAGGTTTGAAAAAATATATATTTATCGATTGATTTCAAACCTACTTGTAATTTATTTTTATTATACTAAATTTCTTCAAAACTTATACTCAATTTACCAAAAACCCAATGTAGGCGTAGATGTTTTCAAAATGAAAGAAAAAAAAATTCAATCTATTTTTTTATATTTTTATAAAAAATCGTCATATTTTAAAATAAAATTTTAGGCAGATGTTTTTTTTAATCTAATTTATCATGCTTTCACCCAAAGGTGAAAAAAAACTATTGATTGTAAATGGAAAAGGTGAATTTGACCAAAATGTTTCTGTTCTTGGTAACAATTTCAAAACAAAATATGAACAACTTTTTAAGGCATACAATGGAGGGTAATGTGCTATGGTTTTAATAAAAAAATGTGATAATAACATCAAAAGGAGATCAATATTTGAAAGCACAACATTACACAATATTAACAAAGGTTGTTGATGAAACTATTCAAGCTTGTTTATTTCAATTACACAACAAATTATCAAGTGTTCAACCTGCATTGAAAGAGATAAATTCCTTTCCTATCCTTCACATAATTCAATGTTCTTTTCAAATTTACACAACAAACATCAAACAAAACCAAATGTTCATTTCATGTATTCAAATATATTAAAAAAGATAATAAAAATACAAAAATAATGCAATGAAAAACAAATTTCAAAGTTTTCTTTTGAACGTGGAAAAAAATTAAGTGATTATTTAATTTTCATTTCCTAAGGAGAATTGGGTGACCACCCAAGTTTCCTTTTCCTAAAAGAACATTAAAATTGTGTGGCCACCCAATTATCCTTTTTTCCAATGCACATGAAAATTGAGTTGGTACCCAATTCCCATTTAAAAAAAAAAAAATTCAAAATTTGTTTTCTAGGCACTTAAGAGAATTGAGCAAGCCCCTAATTCTTATTTTTTTTAGGAAAAAAATCTCCTTTCTAGGATTTTTTTTTTTTTTTCCCCCCTAAGTTGTCAAAAACAATTGGGTGGCTATAGATTATCCTCAATTTAAAGGAACATGAAAATCAAACAACCACTTGATTCTTCTTTGCCAAAACAAATTTCAAGTTTTTTTTTGCTTAAACAATTAGGAGAATTGGGTGGTTGCCTGATTTTCCTCATCCTAAAGGAACTTGAGATTCAAGTGATGATTTGATTATTCTTTACAAGAACAAATTTCAAGTTTTTTTTCTTAGCCTAGGCATTCAGGAGAGTCGGGTGGCCACCAAATTCTCCTCTTCCTAAAATAAAATTGGAATTGGACAATCATTCGATTCTCCTCTTCCAAAAAAAACATGGGAATTCAACAATTACCCAATTCTCCTCTTTTTAAAAAAACATGAAATCCAAATGGCCACCCAATTTTCCTCTTCCTAAAAGAACATGAAAATTGGGTGCCCACCTGATTATTATTTTGAAGAACATTAGAATCAAATGGTCGCCAAATTTTCTTTTACAAAAGAAACTTTCAAGTTTTTTTTCGTGGCTTGAGCATTAAGAAGAATCAAGCAATTGCAAGATTTTCCTCTTCCAAAATGCACATGAAAATTGGGTAGTTGTCCAATTTTCTTTCACAAAAAAAATTTAAGTTTTTTTCTTTCTTCAACCAAGAACTTAGAAAAATTGGGTGGCCACTAGATTGTCATGTTTTTTTAGGAAAAGGAATGTGATTTACAAAAAGATTAATTTCATTTTTTTTTTTTGGGCTATTCAAGATAATTAGATGGCCACCCAATTCTCTTCTACAAAAAAAATTCAAGGTTTTTTTCTTGGCCCAAGCTCTTAGGGGAATCGAACAACCACCAAATTTTCCTCTTCCCAAAAGAATATAAAATTGAATAGTCACCCAATTCTCCACTTCTCTAAAGAACGTGGGAATCAATCGACTACCCAATTTTGCTTTACAAAAAAAATTTAAGTTTTTTTTCTTTTGTGTATCTCAAGTAGTCAAAAAAATTAAGTGGCCACCCAATTTTCCTTTTCCTAAAAGAACATGAGAATCAATCGACTGCCTAATTTTGCTTTACAAAAAAGAATTAAAAGATTTTTTTGGAAAAGGAGTCTTTTCTTTAAAAAAAAATTGAAGTTTTTTTTTGCCTATATTGAAAGGAGAATCAACTGGCCACTGAATTTTCCTCTTCATGTCAAGGAGACTCCTTTCTTTCAAAAGAGAACAATCAAGTGGCCATTCAATTCTAATGCAAAATAAAAACAAAAACAACCATTTGATTATTTTTTTTCTTAAAGAAAGGAAATCCAAACGGCCACATAATTTTTTCTACTATATTGCCCGATAGAAAATAAAAATACACTCAAGAATGAAAATTCATGTTTTATTTCATACTAGACATAGAATACAATGTTGCTATTAAAATTGAAAAAATTGTTTTTATGTACTTCATTGGAATTCCTCTTTAAATAAAAAATATTGGATAAAATGTTTTGAATATGTTTGTTCAAAGAAGATCATATTGTAATTTTAATATAAAAAGGTAGACAATTATATGAAAAAAATTATAAATAAAGTTTTCTAATTTTCTCCACATTGACCCATCACCTTTGAACATTGAAAAAATTTTGTTGTCTTTTTTTTAGTGCATCAAATGTCACCAAAATCATTAGCATTCATTTTTAAACAAGCAAGATATGATTTATGCACTATAAGGAATTTACAAATATACGATTAGATTTACAACTCTTTTTTAGTTGCAAGTACCACACACAACTTGCTACAATGCCTAATCACCTTGGATAAGTCCCATAAAATTCTAATCGTAAAAGACAATATTTGGCATTAGGTTGTAATGGTAGTCGTATAAATATGCGATTTACATGAACTTTTCATCCATCCAAATCACCTTGTGTGGCACTGTCATTTTGCGATTGATTTTATGACTAAAAAATGTAATCGCATTGTTTATATTTGTTTATACATTTATTATTTAAAATTTAAAATAATAATATAATATATATTCATATTATTGTTAATTTCATTAAATTCAACATGTATCATGTTGACACATGTCATTACATAGGTGAAGCCTAAAAAACTAATTTAGGTTGTTAAATAGGCCACTTATTGTGGCAAATAAATAATGCGCATTCTATTTAACCTCCTTCATTTAAAACATTACTCAAAACATCATTTTTGAACTTTGATATTTTATTATGATTTTGCTCAAATCAGAAAGTTAAAGTTTAAACATAAAAGTTTCTAATAATGTACACAAACATATTTTTTTCCTCTTAAAAATATAAAATGAATTTTTTTATTCAATACAATTTCAATGACCTTTCCATGGAAAAAAATTAATTCAATCACATTATTTATAAATGGATAATATAATAATAAACACATGAATAAATTTTATATATTAAACCTTCATTTTATTCTAAAAAGGGGGTATAATTTATTTATTTTCATGTTGGAATGACTTTTTCTTCTTGTTATGTTTTTATTATTACTGATTTTTTATCTTATTCTTTGTCTTTTCTTTAGGTATTAATTCTTAAAACTATTAAATTTTCCACATCTTTTATTATGCACTTCTTTGCATTTCATTCTTTTTGTTTACATATTATGTGTATGTGTGTGAATGGTTTTATTTCTTTTTTTAATTAATTTACTTCTTTTCACATTTTCCCTTTATTTACATTCATCTTCATTTACCTTTTTATTTTAACGTATTGCCTTTTTTTTCAAGTGACCAAGGTGTTGTCCATAGCTAGCCTTGTTGCACTTCTATTTCAAAAAATATGTGAAAATTGTCACATAACAAATGTCATCATTTCTTCAACGAGTGGTGTTCATTGTAATGCTTGTCATTAAAAAATTAGGCTTTTTTCATGGTTCCATTGCAATCAATTATGAATTTATGTTATTGATTATTGAAGGTGAATGATTTTTTTAAAAAAAATTAATACAAACATTAGTAGAAAAACCCCATTTTTCGACTTGTCTTAAACGATTGAAAGTGTCTTTTGCAATTATTTTTTATCAAAAAAAAAACTTTGATTGAGCATTTAATGACAAAAATAATTTTGAATTACTAAAGGTTCGTCCATATCTAACTTATTACGCAAAACCATCTTTCATTAACATGTTTCCAAATATCAAAAGAACCTAATCACAAATTATGAATCACATGAAATAAATATATATACTAAAAGATTACAAGAATCTTTTAGAATTGACAAAATTCAATCATCATATGTTTAATCGAATAAAATAAAATATAATGTTAATATAAAAGAAAAAATATATAATTCAATATACATTGATATTTATAGTAAAAAAATCCAAGATGTTCCCATAATTCTATGTTTTAGTTGTGAAAGGTTATTTTAAAAAAATAATTTAATTGTTTTTCAAATCAATTATTAAGGCAACTTTCTATATACTTTCAAATTCAAATAAAACTTAATTCAACATCATACATATATACAAGTTGTTTACATAATAATAATGAAAATCAACCACTTTTATATCAAGTATCGAATAAAAGTTTTAAAAACAAAATCATTCCATCAGTCAAAAAATTAAGACAATTAAAAAAACATCTTGCTTCACCATGTCTTGCTCTTACTCAAATTTATAAACTTCAAAGGTATGGGCAATATAAGATGCATGGTAGTGTTATTAATGTCTTTGCAAATGTTGATCAGACTCAAACAATACTACCACATGATGATACAACAATAGGTGTTTTTTTAATCAACGTTTGAATATAAATTAATTTATATGTCAAGAAATGTTTGTCCATATATGGTGATGGTTGTTTTATGAGATTTAATTGAAACACCATTGTACAAAGATTTGAATGTCACCATTCATCATCAATGGGCAAGTTTGTTTATTTCGCATATGAATTCAAAATTTCAAATTCCAACTTATAATAATGCATCATCTAATCATTTTGATTTCAATAATGAAAAAATGCATTATACACCAACATACTTAATGGTACATATTTTCTTAAATGCTTCAAAAATAATGGATTAAAATAATACTATATATTACATTGCCCCAAGTAAAACTTTCACCCTTTAGGTTTATTTAAATATAAACATTTATAGGAATTATATGTCCCAACATCATTTTATAGGCAACCTCAACAAAAATTTTGAAGGTTTTTCATATCAAGAAGTAATACAACTTGGGAATTATTCCATAAATCTAGGGATTTTTCAAAAAATATTTTAAATGTTTTTAAAAAACTATTAAAGTTTCCATCTAAAAAGTCATGGGTTCTAATTAACTGTGAATATAAAAAGGAAAACTATGTGTTAGAAATATAAAAACTTCTAAAATATAAGAAACCAAGTTTAGGTAATATTTTCAAATCATACTTAGGTTATTGTGATTTGGAAGGTTTACGTAATTTTTTTGATTATTTTGAAAGGTCACAAAAATGTTTATTTGTAATGAGTTGACAACTTGGTCCTCCAATGTTCTTTGTCACTTTTATATCTACTGAAAGATTATGGGGAAAGACATGGTAAAGTATACAAAAAAATAAGTGTTTCCATTTTTATTTTATGTCATGCATATAAATGCAATAAAATAAAATTGAAACAGATGAAAGTATGATATAATACCCTTGGTGCCCTCTATTACATGTAAGATGGAAATAAAATAAAATTTTAAAGTACACAAAAAGTATCCCCATTTACCACATGATAAATTTGTGATTTGGAAATTTTTAACACATTTAATTCAATGACACATATTGATATTAAGTAAGAATGTAGAGATAGTTGTATTATTAAAGTCCCATAAAAATTATTTTATTTTTTATTTGTTACAATCTACTTACCATATACTTTACCAAAGTCCATAGTGTAAAAAGTAAATGAAAAATATATTGCAAAATCTACTTATATTTTTAAAATGTGGAATTTGAAAGTTAATGTACAACAATGACAAACTATCTTATCTTTAATCATTCAAGTAAAAATATTCCACATATAAATGGTTTATGATGGATTTTGTTGTTATTTTTTTTGTACTTGTCAAGTAGATTGCCAAGGAGATTTAATTGTCTACTTTACCATTTTTTGCTCTATGCGATCCTTTCAATTAAAACTTTACACACATTACATGTTTCAACATTAAATCTCCCAAATAAAATAGAAAACCTGCAATCTATTAATATAGTAGAATTAACACAAATCAACCCTATCACATGTGTAAGATATTATGATCATAAAAATGTCATCTTATTTCTGTAAACTTATAACAAAAAATCATTTTCTTCTTGGGTATTTTTTTTGATTTTTTTTTGTCATTGAATTCCAAAATCATGGGAACAAACATGATCATGGACTTTTATGGATAAAATATGCATTTATGTATGGAATGCACAAAAATTAAGAAATTGAATGGTTTGTAGACATATATATTTCTTATGATGTATCATTAATACCAAACTCAATGTAAATGCATAACAACATCAACACACAATACATGTAAGAAAAAAAAACCATGTTTGTAGATTTTATTATTCATTACCTCCTATGCTTGAAACAAAAATTTTAGAACCTCCTCAAATAAATGGGAATTATCAATTTTCACAACAATACTTCCATACACAAGCAAATAACATATTGCACATCATATATGACAAAAATAAATAAATCAATAACATTATAATTACATTCTATCATTAAAAAATGTATTGCAAATAATATAAATGCAAATATAATAATTCAAAAGTTAGGTAATGTTTTTTTTAATGCCCAACAAATGGTTGCTCAACTTATTGTTGACCTTGTGATTTCTTTACCATTATATATCATTCATCTCAAATACTTCAATTCATAAATACTTCTCCTTTTGAAGAACATGCTTTTGTGTTAAAATCACAAGTCATATGAATTGGAACCAAATTCAACTAATATAATGTCTTCATCGATTATAAATAAATATATTAATCATCCTAATCAATATGAATCATTGTCATTAACAAAGTTTTTATATATATATATAACATTAAAAAAAAAAGATTTCAAAACATTGCAAACCCAAAATTATTAAGTTTGTAAATTATAATAAATATAAAAATATTGAAAACTAGTCAAGAGAACAAATTTTTTTGTATTCACCATTTTAAAATTAGAAAATTCGCAACTCAAGGAACTAATGTAATCTACCATGATGCATAATGTCAACAACATGATGAAATTAATTTTCATCTATCAAATGCCATATTTAAATACCAAAAAAATGGATGATTCAATAAACTCGAAATCAATAATTGTACCCCGATACATTATTATGTTTATTTTTGACAAGGGTTGTTGAAATTAACAAAAAAATTACATTAAAACTCATAATTCAAGGATTATTACGATTATATAATATAAACATGTCTTTTGGCTTAACAAAAACCAAGGCTTTACTTATGGTATCAATAGGTAAAATTACTTTCAATATTGACGGTTTAACAACACATTTAATATTGAACATACATGTCTAATAATCTTTATTTAATTTACCAAACTTATAATTAGATTCATAAAATAATCCTACATGTTGATATGAATAATTACAATTTGTTGTGATAGAAAAAATATCACTTGTTAGTGTTAGAATGCTTAATGTTATAGATAATAAGCTAAGGTCCATAAAACATAATCAAAATAATTTTTTTGGTGATGTTGATGTTATGATGACAAGTGATTTCTATCAGGCACTCCTTGTGAAAGATAATTAAATTTTTCAAAATATCAAAGATAATGTTCAAGGCAAACATATGTTTAATGTTATGACTTAAATAAACTTATGTGATAGTTTGATATGGTTTTTATACAAAATATGAATAAATTTGTATTGCAATAAAAAATACAAAGGATATTCAATTTATAATTAACAACCACCCAACAATTTTACTATTCTATATTTATTTTATACAAATAAACTTGTGCAAAACACAATGAAAATGTGTTCACTAACACATTATGTCCCACATTTATTTTCAAAACAATGGACATCAACCATCAATCATGCCCACCATCTTACAAACTTTCAAATGATTAAGTAAAATTATAAGTTTGCATTGTACAAATTATATAAATATATATATGTTGATTGAATTATGTAATGGCAACTATGCAACATTTAATGGTCTTGTGAATAAAGTTGATGGCATTTTTAAAACATCAGCAAAATATTGTGAAAAAATCACTATTTGGCTAATGTTTCAAAAAAAATTCATTGGAACATTAACAAGAAAAATATATAATCATTATTATGATAACAACATTAAATCAAAATGGACACCAATTGAATCTATCATCAAAAATATAAAAGTTGGTAAATCCCAATTATTTATCATAACAAGGATTTAATTTCCAATTCAACTTGTAGCAGCAAGAATCATTTATCACATGATGAATTGGTTTTTAATCCCATTAATATTAAAAAACATGGGTTAACATATACATCATTATACAAATCCAAAAAGAATAAAATTACTTTTGTTAATTCCTTTCCAACATGAAAATTTCTATGTGGATCCAAAAATACATATAAAAAATGAATAAAATGAAAAAAATTACAACTTGAATACCATTAATTTTTCAATTTAAAAACTTACATAATTCTCATGTGATTATACAAGCCTTGAATACAACTTATTTGTGCCAACATTACAATAACATTAATTATGATCATAACCTTCAAATGTTTCATATTTTATGTTTTATAAAAACAAAAATACACCATGCATCATTAGATGTGCTCCAATTTACAAATTCATCAAAATGTTCTTATATTTCAATCCATAATGGTCATGGGTTAATGATGATGTATGACATACACGTACTTAAATTCTTTCAATACAATAACTAGTGATGGTTTAAAATATATAATAGCACATCACATGGGTGCTTCATGGGTTCGTTCCAAATCCATGCGAAATCTGTTGTTTCATAAGTTCACATTGGTTAAACACAAATGTCATGCATTATTTAAACACGAAAGTCATGTGTACAATTTTCATGTGTAAACAACACGAATAGACATACAACATTCATATTTAAACGATACAAATAAACATATGACATTCATGAATAAATAATGCGCATAATATATGTGTTCAAACAACACAATTAGATGAATGACATTTGTGTTTATTCCATACAAACCTATGAAAAGCAAATTTCACACGACTACTATTGTCAAATCATGACCCATTAAATTTGTGATGTAAATTTTAATATTAATACACAAAAAACATACATATTGTATTTGCGTATATATCTAATTCATGTTTAATTTCTACAGTTTTATATAATCTTCAAAGTATAATTCAACATTCTCCCAAACATTGTTCAATCATCATTATGGGAGATTTAAATACCAACATTTAAAAAGACAATAACTAATTTTTAAAAACAAAAAAATTAGATTTCATAAATAAATTCCAATTAAAATCACAATTTAATGAAAGCACCACATAAGTTGAATCTCAATTACACCATATATGGGCAACTGTCCTTTGAAATGAATGCAAATTTGGTGTAACATAAGCATATTGGTCAAAATTTTCACAAATTGATTTATGTTGCATTCAAATTACCAAACACACTTCTAATGTATAACAAAAACCCATTACTATCTCCATTTATTTAAAATGTTACATTTGAGATTATATGCATGTAAATGTTGCATTTTCCACCTAATTAATTACTCCCAAAATGTTGGCACCTTGTAGCTTGAATTTGTATTTTTACATTTTTTTTCAATGAACCTTGTGCAAAAACAAGTCATAAATATCAATAACAAGACAAACAAAAATTCGGACAATTTTTTAATCCACAAGTACACCCATCAAACACAATAACAAAATACCTTTTATGGAAACCTAAACCCAAAATGTGACAAAAACAAATATAAAAGTTGCCAAATTCTCAAACTTTAAAATCAAAATGAGACTAAAAATAAAAACCTTTCTATCTAAATTATATCCATTTAATATTGATGTTTGTTTCAAACATCGAAATACCTCATGCACATTGCTAAAAATTGTCTACATTATCCAAACTTGGATTTTCTTAAACAATATGATTATTTATAGTTTTACATTCATTTGTATGGTTAAAGGAAAGACAATGGAACTACAGTTTCAATTTCTAAATATCAACAATAAATTCTAAGAGGGTTAGAAATTTTATTTCTTAGTACAGATGTGAGAAAACTATATTCATGGTCTTTCATACAGCCAACAATTTTTCATCCAATATAATTTGAGTTCATAGTAGAACATGAAATGTAATACCTTATTTTCAGGAGAGAGCCTCTCATGGCAAAGCCACTTGTCCCTTTTAGAAAAAGCACACAACCTCAAACATCCGCCAAATATTAAGAGCCTGAGCTCTTGTAGTTAGTGGTAAGCCTGCTAATGGAAGGTTGTGGTTGTAGGCTCAGAAGAAAAAGCTAGTACTGTTGATACACAGGAAGATTAACACATTTCTCAGCTTGCTGGTGATGCATTGAAACAGAACCAAAAGTTTGATAATTCTAGGATCTTGTGAAATTGTCAGCGACTAGGTATTTTTTCACAAGTCTTTCAGTCTGCTGGAGAGAGTAGTGAGACTGAGTACAATTGTTTGAAAGGTCCATGGAAAAAGATAGTTGGAATATATGCTGATGATGCTTAACCCTCTTGAAGCTATTGCATCTTTTACTGAGATGAGCATCTAACCAGGCAGGTACTTGAATTGCCAAATGTTTTTGAGAAGAACTCTAAATTCCCAGGTTCCCAAATCTTAGGTAGATGGTTCTGCCAGCTATTATCATCAGGTCACTTTCATGTAACCTGTGACATGCCTGGTGCGATTGGAATTGTGAACCCATGATCTGTTACAAAGCAACTAACAACTTATAATCCCATTATTTTGCATAGCTTTGAACCTTGGCTTTGTTACTTGTCCATCTCCTTAGTTGGAACCTGTGCTTGAGTAGTGAACTAAAGATGGTTGTCGATGCAGAAGGTTTATGAATTGAATCCTGTATGAGAATCGGGCCACATGTTGCACCTGGCATCATTGTTAGAAAGAATCTATTATCAAGGCATTCCAAGTGACCACATCTCAAGATGGCATATTGTTGAACACTCTCAGTGCATCTTCAAGACTCCCACATTTTGCATACATGTCAACCAAGCTATTCCCCACAAAGAGATTAGAGTTGCAACCCATTTGAATGAGCTGTTCATGAACAAGCCTGCCATCTTCAAGTGCTCCTAAACCAGCACATGAATTCAGCACCCCCCAAAAAGTAACAGAGTCTGGCTGCACACCTTCCTGTTGCGTTTCCCAAAATAATTCCAGTGCCTTCTGCCCTTGGCCGCATTTCACATGTCCCAATATCATGGCAGTCCAAGTGATCACATATTGAGATGGCATCTTGTTGAAACTCTCCAAGCATCCTCAATGCTCCCACATTTTGCATACATGTCAACCAAGCTATTGTTAACAAAGATATTGGACTCACACCCAGTTTGAATAAGCTGTGCATGAACAAGCCTACCATCTTTAAGTGCTCCTAAACTAGCATATGCCTTAATCACTTTGAACAAAAGTGAATTTGTCAGGACTCATTCCTTCTCGTTGCAGTTGTCGGAAAAGCTGCATTGCCTTCTCAGGTTGCCAATCCTTCACATATTTTGAAATCTTCTTACTCCATGCAAAAATGTGTAATTGCACTGTGCCCAGTGCAATTGCAGCCATCTCTGCTTCCACCCATGGCAGTTTTCTCTGGTCATCAGGCCAGAGTCCTTCCCATGTTTTCTTACGTTTGAAATCTGGGTAACTTTCATTTGCCTAAACCTGAAATGCAGATGAAGTTGGTCAGTCATGTCGTCTCTGCATCCCAAACACATGAATGGCATCATAAGAACAGAGAAAGCCTCCTCCGTTAGAGAGAATTTTGTCACAGCATATTGTGTTTACTAAACTTCTCCAGTCTAGTATCCCACCAATGCAAAGGATCTAAAAAGCATTTCTGGCAGAGTTTAGACCATGGCACGATAGCATCCAAGAGAGAGGAACAATATTGACATCAACAAGACCTATATATAGTGCCATTGACATGGGAACTCTGACAGGATTTGATGTTCAGTTACCTTCTCAGATCTGTGATCCCACCATTGTGAAGGATCTGAAAAGAACTCCCGCCACAGATTTTTTCTGTGACCTCCAGGAGCTGGAGCTGCACCAAACTTCCCTTCAAATCATGTACTTCAACCACATAGGAGCCAAGACGAGGCATGCATCTTGCATAGATTGTGTCCAATCTTTTGATTTGCTTGCGGAGATATCACTGTAATCATCAGCTCAAGAGTTTCCAGCAAACAAAACACACGTAACTGTGAGAAGAAGGCAGTAGACAAAGAGGAACAACACAAGAAAAAAAGCTTACAACTGCCCTGATCTCTGAGTGTCGCCTCTCTATCTATCCGGTGCGCTCTAGGATGAAATGGGGTGTACTGCAAAGTTTTGTTGATGGGTATAGTGCAATTACGGGTGCACACACACACGAAGCAGCAAGATGCTTCCGGTCCACCGCACTCTGCCCCCTGTGGTGGTCGAGCTGCTGTTTTTGTGGTCTAAACAATAGTTGCATCATGCACACGGCAACTGCACTTGCTGCACTGATGATGAACACATTCCTTCGAAAAATCCTCGGGCGACTGCTCTCACTCCTCACAATCCAGTACGCTACAAAGAGCCCAAATGTAGTCTCTCTCGCACCATCGTCTGTTTGTTTCCGAGGCGTTCAATTCCTGATTGAACAACGCCATCCTGAGGAGGATTCATCTGCTCGCAGTTGCCCTGAAACCCTTCAGAACCTTTGTTACCCTGAAACCATATGACGCATTGCGCTCGAAATGGAATACAATGGAAGCTCGACGTCTTAGTGTCGTCTCCTTATCAAAGAACACAAAATGTTTGGAAATAGAAACATAAACGGAACAAGCGATGAGTTTCTAATGAGGACGGGAAGTAACAGGAGCATCAAAACTACTGGTGCTAGGCTAATGGTGCGAGCCATCCCTTTTGGGTGCCGGGGTTTTGTAGAGTTTTAGGACCATTGCAAGTGAACTAATGACGTTCAACCTGGAATTGTTCAACCAACAAATGTGCAGGTGGTGGTCGTCAGATTGCATTTGTGTTGGATGCTTGAGAGGGAATTTCATTGGGTCTACTTGGGATGCTCTTGGATTGCGAGGAGCGAGAGAGAGCAATTGCCAAGCGTTTTTGAAAGGCAGCAATGTCTTCTTCATCATCAATGCAGCACTTGCAATGCGCAAGATTTAACTCTTTTCTAGACCACAAAAGCAGCAGCAGCAGCAGCTCCACCACCACATGGAGGAGAGGGAGGTCGACCAGGAAGAGCTTGCTGCTATGTGGTGCGCACCCGCAATTCCACTTTAGCCATCAACAACTTTTGCAGAACACCGCACATCTTCTCAGAGTACACCGGATACAAGCAGTGGCGGCACTCAGCGATCACGGAAAGTGTAAGCTTTCTTGTCTTGTTCCTCTCTCGGTGTTTGTCTACTGCCTTCATCTCATGGTTTGTTCGCCGAAAAATGTTGACCTGATATCTTCCGAGGCAAATCGACAGATTGGACACATTCTATGCAAGACGCAGCGCCTCATCATGGCTTCTATGTGATCAAACTACATGATTTGAAAGGAAGTTTTTCTGCAGTCCCTGCAATATACAAGGAATCTTTTAGGTGTTAGAGAACCAGCCTTTGTGATGTTTGGTGGTTTGTTTTTTTGAGTTTTTGACCTTCTTACTTTGAGGGGCCATAACTTTCTCATTTCTAATCTGTTTTTGATGATTATTACTGTGTCAAATCCGTCAAGAGGAGGGGTTCAAGATCTATTTGGACACTAGAAACAATAAAGCCCTCCCCTTTGGATCCGGCATACCTTGAGTGCTTACATGTTTGGTCAATGACTAATCTTCCTTATTTCTTCAAACGATTTTTTGAGTAAATTTATTTGTTAGAAAATAAAATATATATTTTTTAATTTTTGAGGATATAATAAAAAAAATTCAATATAAAAATCTGTAAAATGACTTTACCTTTAGGCCCTCCTTTCACTTGCACCCATTATTTCAATCTCAAACCTTGTAATTCACAAAGTGGAGTCTTTTTTATTGAATCAAGGCTGAAACTTAACACCACAATATTAAATGCACATAAGTAAGCATGGTAAAGCACAATAATAGTGGAGCACTCAAAAGAAAAGAAAAGAAAAGGAAAACAAGATGAAATTCAGATTACACTGAATTTTGTGATAATCTAAGTTTCATTCCTCAAGTATTTAATTTGTAAAAAAAAAGTTCTCACCCCCTTGATGACCAAACTTAGGATATTGATGTCGTGTTTCCTTCACATTCCAGATATCTCTATTGTACTCAACAGTCAAATAATTGGCAAGTCAAAAATATTGAAAACATTGAGATTAGTGAATGGAAATTTCAATATATTTAAGGTTAAGGCTCTGAGTATCCAAACAATAACTATTAACTACAAAAAATAAATATTCAAGTTCAATTGGAAGTATGAGAATATTAATTCCTAGGCATTGTTGATAATGTATTATTTGGTATACAGAAATGAGAATATTTAAAAATATTTTGTGGATACTTAACCATGATGTTATTACTACCCTTTACCCTTGTTCTCATAGGTGAGAAATTTTCATGTTGATGTTGTGGTCTAAATTTTCCCTAACATCATCTATAATGATATTTATACACAAACATTCCTCTACATGTGGAAGTGTAACGAAAAATGAAGTCGTAAAGGTTCATATGAATGACAATTTGTTATCTTGCGTGGAACACTAAAGCAACCGGCTGACAACATCATGATCCTGCATACTCTTTCTTCCTTTGATTCAGGACACACCACTGATTCAAGTCTAAATCTGAGGTCACCATTGCCTTTCCAAACTCTCTTGGTGTCAAACATATTTTGGAAGATGATGCCAATGCAACACTCATCCTCTATATTTCTTAAGGTAGCAAGCAGGGCTTTAAGCTTCCCTTCATAGGACCAACAACAACTAATCTAAAACACCTGAGTTTGTTCGCCCAGATTGGAGACTTGGAAAAGCTGATATCGCTCTGGCCCTGCCTAGACCATTTCAAATTACCACAAAGCTTTAGGCTGAAATCAATATCAGTCCAAGAACAAAACCTCTAAAGAGTGCTAATGGAGGACTAAATAATAGACAGATGACCCTAAGGGGAATGGTGATTAAAGAAAAAAAATTGTGGGGCATTTTAAAAAAACGAACGAAATGTAAAAGTTGAAACAATTGCCCACCTACAGCACATAACTTCTAAAATAGAACCTTATGGGAAACAATGTTGAAAGCATTTGGAATGTACCTACAAACCACCCAATCAAGGTGAACATTTAAAGATGCCTGAATATCATGCACCAATGTTTCACAAATTTGATTACGACCTCGAACTAATGAAGGGACAATTGGGCTGAAAATGCATCATGAAACTTGAAGCAAATGGTCTTGCTCACCAACCAATATAGAGCCTCACTTACTGATATTGGTTAAATGTCATCAAAAGGCTTTGCCAAAATTAACAACCTCACAGCACCAAAGGCCCATGTTATACTCCCAAAAATACACCTCGCAACAACATAAAAACAAAAATAAAATAACTGGGAAAAGTCATTAGCAAAATCCTTTAAATCAAACAAATTTTGAAGGTGTTCAAATACCATGCATGAAGGCCCACCAACTGAAATGTGAACTAAATGGATGAATGCCAACGTGAACATATTTAAAGAAAAATTCAAATTTGCCTTTGGCTAAAATTCCATCAAAGCATGTGAGCATGGCAAGGATGAAAAGCCTATAGAAAAGCAATGGTCTTTGAAGAGGCCAAAGGTGGGACCACAAGGTGAAAGTTCTCATATCACCCTATTTGCCTTTAGTTAAACTTTGACGAAGATAATGAGGCCCCGAGTGGGAAGAGAGGGATGGGGCTTCTAAAAGAAGAGCACCATTTGAATGGGGGGGGGGGGACTAAAGGTAAGACAACCATTAAGCTTTATGCACATAAAAAATGTTTCACCTAAAACTCCTCCTAATCGTCAAAAAAATATTTCATAATTAAATTTTAATCTCCATATGCACAACCTTCCCCCCTTGAATAGGCAAGAGAAGGCACCACTAGAAGAATTTTTTTTTTAAATGCCATGTAAAAATGCCATGTAGCAACATCACTTAAGTCTTGAGTTATGCAATTAAAAAAAAAATCTAACTGCTAATTACACCTCTCACCTTAAGACAATTGGGATGTGCGAATATAATCAAAGCTTGGGGGACCCCCAACAAAAAAGTTCTAAGGGGATTCAAATTTGAAATCCATGCTCAAGTTGTTGGAAGGGGGCAAGGGGCCTAGAGGAATGGGGCACTATCATCGCCACTCAAAGAACTAACCTAAAAAGCCTAACACTACCTTTAATGGCATGTCAAGCCAAGACATGCAAATAAGGCATCATAATCAAAACAAAAGGTATCACACTAAGGGGGGCTTGACTCATATTCTCGACATGCAATGAATGTATGATTGACCTATAGGCTTGAAATGCACTAACCAAACAAAATAAGATCAAAGTATAAGTTGCAATGACACAAGGGAAAAAGGGAGGGGCCAAAACATAAAAGGTTTAAAGTTTAAACTCATCATGATACCACAATTGAAAGTTCCACACTTTCTTAATCATGTCAAGTAAAGCTTCTAGGGTAGAAAGGCCAATGAGCAAACATTTAAAAACTCAAAGGAGGTCAAATCCTCACACATTGTTCCTCTATTTCTAAAGTTCAAAAAAACATTTGTAGCCTTCCACTTAACACTTCCAAATGTCACAAAAATTACTCTATTTCGTAAAAGAAGGGGGGAAGATATGGGATGTTTGGTGTAAAGGGGTTCAATGTTCGATGATGAATGAATTAAACTAGATTAAGATTTTGAGTTGAATTTTTTTGAAAATGAACTAAAAGTGAAATGAAACTCAATTAAGAATTAGGTAGAAGTTCATTACAAGTTATACATGAACATTCATGTGAATGGAACTCCATGGCATCAACATCCATGACACAAATGGTGTCATCTAAATCTTTCAAAACCGTCTGCTTATTGGAGGGTCTTTTGTCCCTACTATTTTATGACACCCCAAGTACCATTATTTCGCTTATGTTCAAGATTTAATTGTGATGGCTCATAATTGGCCAAGGAAGATCTTGATGCTCTTATCTTTGTAGCTGCAATTTTTAGAAGTTCCGGAAGAAGGAAATGCGCAAGACAGACTCCTTGGGAGGTTGGGTTGTATGAATTTAAGGGTTGCCATGCAGATTTTGGGTTGAGAGGTGATATGTTGTTGAGGACTGAAATATTGAAGGACTTAGATGGCCAGGATCAAATAGAACAAAAGATTAAGGATTAGAGGATCATTAAAAGGGAGGGTGACGATTCAACTACCGGGACTGCATGCAAAAGTACCATGAAATTTTTTTCCTATAATAAAATATTAAAGAAAACATTTGAATTTTGATTGAGGAAGTGTGTGGAGTTTTTGTCACTAGAGTTGATCTACAAAAGCTGAGGGGTTTTGGTTCGAGTGTCTTTTCGCTGTTTCTTTTTGCTTGCTTTGCTGATGCAAATCAAAGACCTCAATGTATCTCAATGTTAGAAAGAAGCCAAAATAATGAAGTTCAACATCCTGGGTGTTCCTTTGGAATCCCCTTTTTTCACATCTTATTTATTCAAGGATGCTTTGGATGTTAATGTTCAACACATAGATGCCCCTCCTACGTTGGGGGATGTGTAGGTGGCATTTGGGATTTTCACTTCTTATTTCGCTTAGAGGTGTTAATACTTTCTTTGTTTTTTGCCCCCACTCCCAAATTTTTAATGCCAACTAACCTCCTTTGTGTATTTGGGAGACTCTTACGGCTAGGTTTTTTGGAATGTCTAAAAGTTCCCCTAGTTTATGAACAAGTTTCTCTTCCCATCTTTAAAGGTGGGATAGTTCTTGTCTTTACAAAGGTTATTGCCCAATAGCATACTTGGGGAATTAAGGGCTTATTGCCCCAATCGTCACATCTATATTTTGTAAGACGACCATCCATTTTTATTGAGGGCTATAGGGGCCAACAATTTAGGTCCATTTCCATTCTAAACTCACCTTAGGTGGGTTCATGACCTTTTACCTCTACCTATTCAAGTTTCCATCCTTCTATTTGAACAATTGTTGGAGAGAGGAATGATTGTTTTCAGGAGAGCATTTCAAAAAGCATGTATGAACATTCATTTTCCAACATCATCCCAAAGTTGTCTTCAGATTGTCATCACACTTAGTTGAGATCATGTGCAGCTCAACCTCCAATATTTGGTTTTTTGTTTGCCCAATCATGTCATCTTTTAAATTGGCCTCTAACATTTTCTCTTCAGCATTATGCATTAGATTGGGCCTTCCTCATCCTGCAACTTGTGATCTTTTTTGATGCATATGCAACTAGCCCATAGATTTGATAGGGATACATTTATTTCCTTGTGTTCATGAAGGACAAAACATTATCACATATGATACAATTTGGGATTCTTTCGATTCCATTGTTAAGGATGTTGGGTTCTATGTTTTGTGCAAGCAAATTGATGTTCTCCCAATGCCATCTTTCTAATCATTGAAGCAACGAATGGATATTGTGTTTATAATAAATGGTATTCACATTTTGACAGACATAATCATCGTTGATGATTCATGCAAATCTTGTTTCGTAAACCACTTCTTAAGGGGTGGCCGTGATGATTATAACTTAGGCAAAGGTTTTGTCATATTGTGATCAACACTTTGAAAATGATTTCATCCTTCTAGCAATAAAGATATTTGGATGTTTACACCAACAGGTTGATGACTTCTTTCATTGATGTGCAGGTGAAAGGGTATGGAGGTCCTTCTCTTTTGTTTTTATGTTCAGATTATAAGCAAAGGGTGTTGACGCTCTTCAAAGAGTTTAGGCCATCACTATCTTGCGATAGGCAGTTGTGGTAGCATGAAAGGCCTCTTTTAGGCTTGGTGTCCTTCCATGTTTTCTGCCCATCTCTTTGCACAATTTGTTTCGTGCTATTGGTGATGGGTTTAGGCCCTAGGTTTCTTGATTTCTCCTCTTAGGTCTCCCCATTGTGTGTTCTACACTTTCAGGTGTGGTCTTTTGTTTCGACTTCTGTCCTTTCTTTTTTCTTTTCTTGTTCCCTTGTCGAGTGTGGTCTTTTGTTTGGACTTTGATCATTTCTTTTTTCTTTTCTTGTTCCCTTGCTGGGCGTGGTCTTTTGTTTGGGTTTCAGTCCTTTCTTTTTTCTTTTCATGTTCCCTTGTGGGGGTGTTTTTCCTTTATTTATTTATTTATTTCTATGTCGTCTCAGGCAAGATTTCATCAAATCCCAGAATCATTAGAAATCTTTTGTTTGCCTGGGAGCTCTGGCTGGACATTTTTTTTTGAAATTTTCATCCACTTGGGGTGGTGAGGTGAGTTTTTTCAACCCTGGTCTTCTTCGCGGGGCCCCAATCTGTGTTCCAAGCCTCGGGCATATTGTACCTAAGATTAATAATAGGTAGACCTCATTGAAATGATTAATTTTTTCCAAAAAATGGAGTCTAGTAGCTTCAATCTGAATATTTCAAAATTTTGATAGCACTCAACAACTATGTTAAGTCCTTTCATGGTTTATGGAGATATTGGGGGCGTCCTAGTGTTGAGGACAATTACCTTCAATTCTCAAAAAAATTCAGCCAAGTGAGGTTAGGTTTTTCTTTCTTACTCAATTGGCCTTCTTCAGAATTAATTAGCACCGAATCTCAATTGTAGTGATACCAATAATTGTTTCCTTGTAAGAATAAGAAAAACCTTCTAAAAGTCTAAAAGAAAAACCTTCTAAAACCTTCAAAAAATACAAGACTATCTATCCTTCAGGGAAAAAACGAAAAAACCTTTCATACTTGATTCTGCGGAAGGGTCTGCTCCCCCAGACCTCTCCTTGTTTTTGGGCTTATGCCCTCGGGGCTACAATACTGAAGGGGAGAGCCCTCAGGAGCAGGCCTTCACCAACATTTAGTGACTACCTAGTATTCAAACTAGTGATGGTAACCGTTTGAATGGATGACACTTGAGTTCTGGTCCATACAAAATGAATCAACAACATTTGTGAGGTTCTTGGCCCAAACACACTGGGGTAAAATTCAGAAGGCAAATTTCAGAGTTTAGTAAAAGATGAGAGGATAGATTGAAACACTATCCAAATCAGTGTTGTGCGTGTAAGCGTCAATAGCTGTATATATGGCGTGTAAATCTTGTGTAAGTGTAAATCACTTATGTGTCCAACCAGTGTAAATATTTGTCAAACACACTTACACAACCACGTGTCAGTGTATATATACTAAGGTTATTCATAAAGTCACCTTGTCTTTGGGCCTCCTTTCACCCTCAAACCCACCTTTCAGTGTATCCATAAAGTGAAGAAATTTGATTAAATCTGGGTATGAAATGCTGGAACTCAGCATTTAATGCATAAGGTTCTAAAGTAATTTCAGTAGTCCTAGACGTAGGAGCAATAAAAATATATGTAGTGGCAGTGGAGGCGCTCAAGGAAAATGAAAGACAAGGTGAAATTCATTTTATCACAGAAATTGATGGTTTTTTTTTAATCCCCCCCTTCCCCCCTTGAATATTAATGTTTTTTTTTTTTTTTTTTTTTTCAGGTTTTAAAAAAATTTTTCCCTTTTTTTTTTTAAAATTATTTTTTTTTTGTTTTTTTTTTTTTTTTTTAAATATTTTTTTTTTTTTATCCTTAATTTTATTTTTTTTT
>Ga0116229_10000782_pt1 | contig 45973 bp, 31 predicted proteins | sample S1TSphgellanicum_3_FD_87313 | JGI IMG/M metagenome (GOLD analysis project Ga0116229, IMG submission 87313) | Host-associated microbial communities from peat moss isolated from Minnesota, USA - S1T2_Fc - Sphagnum magellanicum MG | ecosystem: Host-associated > Plants > Peat moss > Unclassified... | reverse complement strand
GCAAGGGCCCTGCAAGCTTAGCTGCAAGTAGCACGCTCATCTCATTGGTATCCCACTCAAACCCCATGTGCAATACTGGCTGCAATGGCAACATTGAAGGATATCACACCCAACAGATTGCAGAGACAAAACAGCACTCAAGTGTCACTCATTCTTCCCAATGGCATTCAAGGAGGTAGAACAATTGGGCAGAAACTACTGGAAAAGGTCATACAGCATAGCGTACAGGAGCACTACAGGGAGAAACATACCTGGCCGCCACTCTCCATGGACCAATATGTATGTTGCAGGCCAAGCATGGGTGGTGCTGTCCCTAGGTGGAAATCCTGTACCTCCAAGCTTTGCTGCAGTCACCAATAGCCACATTCTCATCCATGTGATCCTACCCACAACACTGCGGCTGATAAAAGACCTACTTGATGTCACAGGACAGGTTGAACCCATTATGGAAGCAGAGCATTGATTGTTCATTTCAGGGTGTCGAAAGGTGAGGACTTTGTGATATATGATGAAGTACTTACAACTGTTTTTGGCTTCTTCTCCTTGATTTTTTTCTGTGAATTTGCACACACATCACAAACACCCAATTGTTTCTTTGAGAGGAGTTTTCCTGGAAAGACCAGATACATTATGAACCCTTAACAGCAACTACCTTGATGGTGGGGTCTGAGGATCCTAGACTACAAATTACAGATTGAATACAACCAAGGATTGCAATACAAAATGCATGCTATTACAGGTTGGCAGTGGCAGCATGAAGAGCTGACCTTTCAGCTGAATCCAACAAAATCAGTCTTGAAAAAACTTTCTAGAATGGTCCGAGGGTCAAGGCCATAACAACTTCCCAACAAAAGAGGGTGTTTTCAAGGAGCATCAAGATGAACCTGAAGACTTGAGAGCAATTTTCGAACAAGCTTGGGTTCAATGAAATTTGGCCAGACAATCCTGAGCAGTTTGTTGAGCCATTCACATGGTTCGAGTGCTGTGGTAGGCTGTAACTCCCAACAACACCCAAGAAGAGAAATTCACCGTTCAAAATCATGCACTTTTTTCACAGCCCCACTCTTATGTGTTCAATTCAAACCTTCCACAAATGAAAATGCCTGTCACTAAGGTCATTTTCAAATAAACCCTTTTCTCTGAGACACAAGTAATGGCCTTTTTACAGTGCAAAAAGCCTTAACATGGGGTCAAAGAGAATGCATGCCCAAGTAACCATTGCTCTCAGTTTTTGTTTCTTTGAACATAATTCCACAGGTCCTTCTGGTAAGGTTAAGCAAAATGCTTTCCAAGTGGATGTTGGCAAGTACTCTCCTGAACAGGATGGAAATGGTGTGTATGATGATGAGGAAGGTTTTTGATCAAATACATTCCACCAGCAAGTGAAAGAACTCAACCTGGCTGGACAGAATGTGACGCTTCCAGCGATTGTTCAGAGCCTCCACAGCTTGCTTCCGCTTATACTTTCCATACTGCACATTGAAAAAAAGACATGCAGATCACCACATCACCCACTGTTTGCTCCATACCAGTGAATGAGTGTCCACAAATATGTGACAACACCCATGAGTATGCCAGATAGTTTTGCCCCTTCCTAATAAAACATAATAAGGAAACATAAGCACCCTCAATTACTGTCAGGATTGTTATCTCTGTGAGTGAAATCTGAAATACTTCCATGCCCTCTCAATCCCATATCCATTGAGTGTTCAACATACAAGATCGACAAAACACATCATCTTGTATGCCCAACCCATGAGTTCCCAACTTGAACATTTGGCTGCTCACTCTTCTACCAATGCTCATTCTGATTGGGTATTTTGAGCAACAGTTGTGGCGAGGGGGTTGATAGTTGCTACCTGAAGAGTAGCCCACACTGTGACAAAGACAGGGATCCAATTGGAAAATGGAATGATCCAGCGCTCTAATATCCATGCCAAGAAAAACACTGGGATTAAATAGGGCAACACCGGCTTGTCATGAACAAGGTTATTCCACAGCTGCTGAGCTTCCTTGGCAGCATTCTTCACCATGATCTTGGTCATTCTGCCTCCTCCTGAAATCCCTGACTCCTACCCTGCCCCTTCTTTTGCCAGATCTAAGCTTTAGGTTGAACCAGCCAGTCACCCTATTTTTTTGTTTTTGCCTCCCTGATCACATATGACAATCCCATTGCAATGCTCAGAATACAAAAGTGAGCATCCTCCATGAATCTGCTATGAAATAAACCTTGCCACTGAGCAGTGAACCCCTGGATCACACACACACAAAGGAGAAGGCGAAAAATAAAATTCTCAAGCTCAGTCACAGAATCTGATGAATCCCCAGATCCTTGAAAAGCATATCATGCACTGTGCGTTCTCACCACACCAACATACAACTCTTTCCTAAATCATATTGCAACTACCCAAATCTAGCCACCTCTGATTTCTGTTGCTACAAAAAAAGGGTCATGAAGGGAAACTAGAGCAAATGAAATGCTCCCCACAACCACCCACTGCCAATCATCAATCCAACAGAGATCCAGACGAAGCAACACACTTGCAAATCACCCACTACCGATCATCAATCAAAATAGAGTTCCAAAAGAGGCAACAAATTTGCAAATCGCCCACTACTGATCATCAATCAAAACACAGCTCCAAAAGAGCAACAAACTTGCAAATCACCCACTCCTGATCATCAATCAAAACAGAGCTCCAAAAGAAGAACAAACTTGCAAATCACTCACTACTCCTCCCAAGAAAGAAAGAGGAAAAAACGGAGCAACCCCACCTCCCCCCCCCCACTTTCCACCTCACACAGACATAGAGGCTAACAGTAAGTAGCGTAAGGAAAGAAAATAGGGCACTACCCAAAATCACCAAACTACTTCCAATGACAACAACAACAACAACTACTACTACTACTCTTGATCCACGAAAGCCCAAGTTTCAAGCAGACCCAAAGAAAGAAATCAGATCCACAACAACAACCAACAACAGCAAAGAAGTTCACAAAAATAGGCAACTGGGTGATGGGGTCAAGTTGTTGGGCTATGTGTGGGTTGTGTGCATCATCATCACCATCAGCGGTAATGAGGAGACGCCACAAACATCGGAGCAGAAGACCATGTGCTGCTTCCAATTCCCCCCGCACCCGAATTGGATCGTCCTCTCTTATCACCTGTGGGCTTTCCATGCCATGAGTGCTACAGTATATTCTCCTTCTTCTTCTTCTTCTCTCTCTCTCTCTACTCTTGTGCAACGAATCTCTAAGAGCTCATTAAACCCTAGGGGGTCCCTGACTAAAACCCTAGTGGTCCTGGCAAACCCTAGGGGCCCTGACAAACCTAGGTGTCCTGGCTAGCCTTTTTCTTATTGGCGGAATTTCGTCAAAAGGCAAAATTGAAAATTCGAAAATGAATTGATTTTGGAGGTTTTCAACCACCAGAAGTCAGGAGAAAAAATTAGTAAAAATCGCCAAATTTTCTACATTTGGTTTTGAGTGTGTAGCCAAAGATATGGAATGGTGATTTATAGACAAATTTGGCTAAATCTTCCAGAGGATGATTGCCACTTTTTCTACATCTTCCTATAGATGGTCGGTCGCCACTTTGGCTACAAAACATATTCTTCAAAAAAAGCTACTGGTCTGGCCAAAGCACAGGGGCCGGACTGAAACAATGGTTTAATTTTTTTTTTTAATTATTAAATTTTTTATTTGACAACTCTGGCGACAACCCTCTAAAGGTTAAACCAGGGTAAGCTTACTTGTCCTCACTTGGCATGAGGAGAAGGGTTTCAATTGGAAATTGAACTCTCAACCGCTTGCCTACATAGCCTTACCCTTAGCCACTAGAGTACCATAGTAGAAGGGCATTTCTCTCACGTGTTTATGAAATAATTAATTTTTTTTCAAGGTTCCATGTTGAAAATTTGAATATTCCAAATTAATTTTCCTTCACAAAAAATTGTTCTTTGAAAAATGCATTTTTTGAGAATTTTCAATATTTCTACAAATAACATAAGTTGTGTTAAAGTTGCCAAGGTACTATGGTAGCTGAATGTCCTTGACACAAAGATTTTAGGTCATTTGAAGGGGCCTGGCTGAGTGGTGAGTTTGCCCTGATCTGGGTCTGAACAATGGCACATTTAGTCTAACATAATCGGCACTGGGGAAAGATTCTGTCACATCATTAGGAGCTTTATAGTGGGTGGCTATGATTGGGGTTTGACCAATGGCCCATTATTTGGTAGAATTGGCATTTGAGGGGCGGGGGCGACAAGATTTTACCACATTATGGTTAAGAACATAATCTGGGTTAGATCAAATAACCCATTATCCGGCATAATTGGCTCTGGGGAGAGGTTTATTTAGGGTTTAGACTTTATAGACTGTTTGCTAGACTTTATGTGTAGGGTAATGGATCCCTTGAGGGGTTTCATAGGTTTGAGCCTCTATGAATGAGGGTGGAGCCCAAGTGAACAAGGGCGAAAACCTACGCATCCTGGAGGGGAATCCCTTACCTAGTATAAACAATTTTGAAAAGAAGTTCTCACCACATGTGTGACCTCTTTTTATCTTTTAGAGTTTTTTTTCTTTATTTGTTTTAATAATGTGCTTTTCCTATCCATCGGTATTCATTTTTCACTCAACTATAAGCTTCTATCATGTGTGTTGTTTCTTATTATGATATTTATTGTGTGCATCATTCTTGTGATCCTGGACTCTAGCATTTCATGAAATATCATCATGTAAGAAGCCCTTCACTTGAGCTTCCAATTGCTCAAAGATTATTTCATGAGAATGTGATGCATTCTTTGGATGATGTAGAAATTGCTTCTTCTATTTGTTATTTTCTTGAATTCAACCTTAATGATGAATTTTACAAAAATGGTAAATCTATTAGATGATGAAGGTATTTGAAGAGCATGTGGAATTTGCTTCTAGAGATAATAAATTTACGATTTAGTTCTATGGATAGCACTAAGTTTGCACAATGTAAAACTTTGCATCAACTCTCTTTCATCAGAGTTGATGAAAAACTCAAGCTGTAATTTGTCAAGTTCAGGAAGGAATTACAGTCATGGTTTGGCAAGGAATTTTCTGTTTGGCAAAATCTGTTGTATATTGTGAGCTTCTTCTGCAAGGGGCATGACTCATATCATTCCAGGAGGTTTGATTAAACTCTAGTCCAAGATGGCGCGCTTTAGCACAGGAATGAGCAACTCAGGACAGCTGAGCTGTGGCAAATGTCCCTCTGTTTGTAGAATCTCCACTTTTGTTGGGCCCCCCAGGGAGTGGAACAGATAGTCAGACACCACCAATGGCACTGCCAAGTCTTTGCTGCTTTGCAACACATAACATGGAACCTTAACCTGCACACACAAATACGTGGCACTTCAGAACCACAGTAAGGTGAAGAGAACTAGTGTTAGCTGCTGCTGCAAAGGCTGCTGCTACTTATCTAGACTTAGTGTTGTTTGTATGCAAAACATATACTTTTGAAGAAATATATGACAGCAGAGTTGAGAAACAGCAGAAAAGAAGCTGCTTGGGGACCACCTGAGGAAGAATGCTGCGGAGATCACTCTGGAAGCAAGTCTTGGAGATGCAGAGAGCAATGTCAGGTCTGATGCTGAAGAAGGTGCGAGTGAACTCCTTCACTGCAGTGCTCTTGAGGTCTGCACCCACAGCTAGCGGTGCAAAACCTGTTACCCATGCCCTGAAGTTGGATTGCATTGCATCAAACAGCTGGTTCAGTTCCTCTTGCTCAAAGCCTCCATAGTAGTGCTCATCATTTATGTACCTGCATGCAAGAAGATCAGTTAGGAAAAAAGCTAATGGGTGGATCAATCTCTCTTTGGCATGATGAGGAGAGAGAATCACAAATTAGATTGTGAACTAGAAGATTTTGATCTTCAAAAGCTCTGGGTTACAAATTGTTCAGCAGTAATAGCATCTTTTCATTAAGCTGCTGTGATCACAGTTATACACAGTGCTGCTGTGATCACAGCAGCCTAATGGAAAGCCACTGGCATAGGGTCTTGTTTCTGTAGGGACAATCCCTTTCCATTGGAGAGCTGCAAGTGTGGTGAAAATATGCAATCAAGCATGCTAGGGACTCTGGGAACACATGTTCTCATGAAAACAAGGACACAGATGTCCCTGCACGGCGAGTCACAATTGACTCACAGCTCTCACTGCAATTGGTCAGTCAATACTTGACCAATAGTGCTGTAAGATGACAGTGAGCGCAGCTAATTGAAAAAACATAATGGAAAGAATCTGTAATCATGACAGCCTAATGGAAAGAAAGATGTCCTAATGGATCTTCCATTAGGCTGTTGTGATCACAGCACAACGCAGCAGCCTAATGGAAAGCCATTGACGTAGGGCCTTGTTTCTTGTTACTGCAAGGACAGTCCTTTCCATTGGAGAGGTGCAAGTGCATTGAAAGTATGTAATTAATCATGCTAGGAATTTTGGGAACACATGCTTTCATGAAAACAAGGACAAATTCGTCACTGCATGGTGATTCACAGTTTGACTCACAGCTCCTGCAATTGGTCAATGCTTGACCAGTAGTATTGTGCGATGACCGTGAGCACAGCTAGTTGAAGAAAGCTGAATCTGTAATCACAGCAGCCTAATGGAAAGATGTGGTAAATAGCTGAGGATTTTGTCCATACTGTAGCAGGCACATGATGTGATGAAGGGACTGCAGGAGATATTCACCTGGGAGATGCAGACAAGAGAACAAGCTTCTGGAAGACTTGAGGACGTTCAATGGAAGCAATGCAAGCAATCATCCCAGACATGGAGTGGCCAACAAACACGCAGCTCTCGATCTCCATCTCATCCAGGATCATGAGCAAGTCATCGGCATAAGCGTGGAGTGTAGCATAGCGTGCAAAGCTGAAGTTCTGGGATTTGGTGCTCCCAGCTCCCATCAAGTCGAACAGCACCACTTTGTAGTCGTTCACAAAGTAAGGCAACATGAACTGCCATACGGACTGATCGCTTCCAAACCCATGTCCCAGAACCAGCACTTGTGACCCATTTCCTATCACTCTAACATTGTGCGCATCTAGCAGTTCATTCCCACAATCACCACCCATGATCTCAGTCTCACAATTAGGTACCATTCGTCTGCAACTGCTCTCTCACTTTCTCGCCGATTCCCCTTGCTCTTTTTTTTGTTTCCCAAAAACTGGAATGTTTTCCAAAAGCATCTGGAGCGACGAAGAAGAAATTGAGGACACGGCACAAGAAGAAGAAGAATAAGAAGCTGACAAAAGCTGATGGGGACAAAACACTTTCTTGTCCCGCCGGTCATGTTGCAAATGTCAAGCAGCAAGTTGTGCAACACGTCCCATTTTGCAGCTGGGTGGCTGGGGGGCCAGCACAAGTAGGCATTATATTTAGACAAGTGCACGAGATCCATGGAGATGACTGCGGACAAGATTGCTATTCTCAAGCTACTTACAACCCATCTCTGTATTCCTCTTCACTCCTCTTCCTCCTATGTTTTTTCTCGTGACTGCTAACGTGCAGCAGCGTCAAAAAAAAAAGACAACAACCCAAATTGTCCGTCAACCCAAATATGAACTGAAGCTTTTTTAATCAACCTTCTATATTTATGGCTGCACACTGAAAATCAACTACAGGCTGCCTACTGACCATCTGAATGTGGTCATCACGACTCTCTGATACTGTAGCATCCATTCATCTGTCACGTGATGAATGAATCAATCCCTTCCAAGCAGTCAATGCTTGAGATCTCAGCAGCAGCTCCTCAAGCTTTTCTCGCTCTGAAACTTGTTGTTAGTAGGTAGGTAGTAAAAAAGTAGCTGAGCTTACCGCCATGGTTGTTAGCTAGGGAACTGGGACCCAACAGAAAACTGTTTCTTGACCACTTACCATGATGCTTCATGGTCTGGTGATCATGGGTGCTGGTTCACTCTGGCCTTGATTTTTGCTGCTGCGTTTTCTGCAACTCTTTTTTGAGCCTTTTCAGCAAAAAACCAAAACCAGATGCAATGAAATCAACACATATCTTTGAAAATTTGAAGGATATGATTGCTCATGATATTTGCAAATTCAGTATTGATTTTGCTGCTCCAATTTCTGCAACTCCTTTTTTTTTCCTTTTTTCTCCAAAACAGATGCATGAAAATATTGATGAGATTTTAGATGTCTGTCTTTAGCATGGATGATGAAACAGGATGGTATGAATAAAATATAATTTTTGTCTTATATTCCAAGTAACAAACAATTGAATACTTAAATCCACCACACCTGATCATGACTCTTCTTACAATGAATTTTTGTGAGAATTTTGTTAACCACAATTGTGGTTGTGTTGTGGTTGAGAAAAGAAGTCATTCATTGTTCATAAATCTTCATTGCTTAGAAGAGCAAGAGTGTCTGGCTGTTCCAAGCTTGGTGGTGCATGTTTAAAAAGCTCAAAATTGCTATTTGAAAAAGCTCCAAAACAAATTCCCCACCCACAAAAAAAGGGCTAAAATCTTTGCATATTCCAACCTGGACATAAAAGAGACGAATTCCATGCAATGGAATTAGCATTTGCGAAATAAATAATTAATGTGCAATTGTCATGACAAAAGCTTCAGCAGCCCTACTACATTGCACATTCCACAAATTAAAAATGTGTGAAAATTTGTTGGGTAGAATTTAGAGTGGAATTTTTTGACAAGGCATTGAATATTCACTCAACACATCCAAGATTGCAAGCTCCATTTAAAACAAATCAACGACACTTTCCATAGTAATGCAAACACCTGGCTTTCACCACCATCATCAACAACACCAATTAGAGATACATACTCGAAATACAACATCTCCTCAACCTAGGGAGGCAAGGCACCGTTTGGGAGTATGGAACTAAAATATCCACAAAACTAGAGACACATTGATTTTGAAACATGTGTGGATTACACAAACAAGTTCATCATGTTCAGGAAAATATTTTGTATTCTTTGTTTAAACATCTCATCCTTTTCACTTCTGAGGAAAAAACTGCAGAAAACAAAGCTGATGGGTACCAAATTCTAATACTCTCTGTCACTAACCAAGTTGTACAATTAAGCACCTAATTAAGTACTAATTTAGAGCTCAACACCTAATTAATTACCCACAATCTTGTAACACAACGCCTAAATAAAGGGAACTGGATATGATAAAAGAGTGACCATAAATCCAGTGGAAAACAGGCTGGCTACTGGCATCACTGATTCTAATTTCAGAAATCAACAAATCCTTGGGACTTCAAAGAGTGGTGGAAGAAATTTGGCATCCTTACAAAAAACCTGTTTCCTCAAACTTTATGTAATGAAGTTGGTGGCAATGCAGTGGTGACAGTCACCACAGAACCTCCTGCAGATATCTTTGAAAACAAAGAGTGGAAAGAGCAGGAGTTTGTTACTGATGAGCCCCTTTTAAGATAGGCAGTCTTTTTTTTCATTATACTATACTGGCTGGCACCATGCTTTTCTTCTTCTGCTTAATTTGTTGTCTGGTAGCACACACTCCCCGCCATCTGCCTGGATTCTCTTTCAGTTTTGTGCCTGGACTTTTGATCATTTGATGACAGGTCAGGTGGTCAGTCTTGATCCACCAGAAAATGAATCCACTTGATTATTCCCTTCAATCTATTATACTTCACAATCCCTTTTCCTTCTGTGTCACTAAACATTTGCCACCAAAATCCCAATTGCCAGTTGTGCAGCTGTTTGGCAGCAGCAAATAACTCACACAGCATCGCCAGCAGTGGGTCCATTCAAGGTGAGAAAATCCCTTTTGTGATGCATGCAATCACCCATTTGAACAGCATGACTTTTGCAAGCACCAAGAGCAAGGCCATCAACACAACGCACTTCATTCAAAGGACATTGAATTGATGAAATTCCTCTGCTGTCTCATCATGTAGATGATGCAAGATCAAAACCACTGCAGGAATGCCGTTCCACAGTTGTGTAAATACTGTAAATAGAACACAACCCATGGGAATTCAAAGTAACACGGGTTTTCCATCTACCAGGCCCACATTGCTACAAGCTGACAGAAGATTAACAAACGTTATCTAATTCTCTACACCTACTTCCTTCATACATCTGCAACAGCTTTGTTCACGTATCCATATGTGTATGTATACCTCCCATCTTCTCTGTGTGCTCGCACAATTGGAAGGACAGAAGGACAGAACAATTGGAAAGACAGAACTTTGCCCCTTTCAGAGAAGTATGCAGAGTAGCAATGAAGCAAAGGCAAGGGTTGATGTGAATGTAAGGGAAAGTTTTGAGGCAGCACTTGGCTTCACAACTGTTGGCGAGGGTGCTGGGCTTGGAGCTGGAACAGGAACCTCAAACGAGACGGGAGGTTCCACAACTTGTAAAGCAGGTGCTGGAGCTTCGGCAACAGGTACCAGAAAACTTCCTGGCGTCACCGTGAGCATTGTGTAGTTTGCAGGCATCATGGACAAGGTTGGTTTATAACATTGATTCTCTGTCCACACAACCAACCTCAAGAATGTGAACATGCATAAAAACAACTGTGTATGGTTCTAGAAACAGTAGACTATGTACAAGACAAATCTGTGCATCTGAGGAGAGTAGGTTAATCAATTACAGGAATCTACTAGTATAGTACAAGAGAAACCAGCACATCTCAATGGTTCTCAAGCACATTGCAGCCCATACTATCATAATGTATTTTTGCATGGTCAGAATCACATGTGTTTAGAATGTGGTTATAACAAAGTTGAGTTCTAGGATTTAGGGTTTAGATTGCATACTATGAAGGAAATCATAAACTGTGGCTGGAAAATCAGTGATGATGCCATCCACATTATAGAACGATACAAGGGAGTTTATTTGCAGGATGGGGTCAGACCGATAATCAAATGCAAAAGCTTGGAATTCATTCTCTTGCCAATAGTACAAAACTGTCAGATTCAGAGCGTGTGCCTGTTTCACCACTTGTGTTGCAGCTGCCAAAAAATAAGTTGAATTCCTGCCGCTGAAATCATTAAGGGGATCAACCAACTGGTGTGGAATTGCAACAAAGCTTGCATAGTTTTTGATTTCCTGCAAAATGAAAAATTATCACATTTAGTGTGAGGCTATAACTCTCTGAGTGTGTGTTCCAAGGACTGGATTTTTTTCTGTGACTTTGATCAACAGGTAGCACACCCAGAGAGTCTAGGATTTAGGGTTTAGGGTGCAGTGCTTTGGAGGGTGAAAGAAAAAGGAACTAATAGGTTATCATCTAATGAGGACTTAGCTTAGCACCATATGTATACTAGAAAATCTGGAATCTGAATCTTAGCCAATCATAGAGAGACTATGGAGGTGAAGAATCAGCAGCACAGACCTGAAGAACTGGGGGTGTGACTGTGACAGCATTGGGGTTGAGATAAGGGACACGATATACTAGTTGATGATACGGCATTGCCTGCTGAAAGGCAGCCAAGGCTGAACTGTCTTCTGACACAATAAGAACCTTGTCTGTCTCACTTGTCAGGTTTGCAGTTTTAAGAGCATTTATCACCGCATCCACAATGTCCAGGGAGTGAAATGTCCGTAAGTAAACTGCATTCTACACCGACAACCAAAAAAAAATTGTGAGGAAGAAACACAAACCCTAAACCCTAAACATAATTACCCTGAAGCATTTCATTTCACAAATGCATCCCAAAAGCTCTTTGTTGAACAGCAAGCAATACTTCGTTGTCTAATATCACTCCAGGGAGCAAATCCACAGTAGCAGAAAAAATAACTACAGATGATGGAAGTTGTTTTGCTCTAGGTCATTGTCAAAGCTTTTGCACTTTGAAAACAATATTTCCACCTCTATAATAAAATGCCTTCATGTTATAGAACTACCCATCAAGGATAGCAAGGTACAACTGTAATTCATCTTAAGAGATATGGGTCAGTCCCACATACCTGAACATCAATATAAATGCCAACACGTGAATTGTTCTTTGCAAACTGTAAAAATTCAGCGAGAGTCAAAATGCCCTCAGCATTATCATTTCCATTATTGCGTAATATCTCTGGGGCCAAGGGGCTATAAATGGTAGCTGAAAAGACAAGCCACAATTCAGTTGAGCACGTTTTATTCTCCTCTTCCTCCTCCTAGCAAGATTCTGGTCATCAGAAGAAGGGGGAAAACTAAATATAATAATATAATAATAATTTAAATAAATTATTTAAAAAAAAACCTTCATCAAAGGGATTATGGCTAAGGGGTTGTGATCTTTTACCTCCGAGGGTACTGAGGTCTGCCCAAGGAATATCAAATGTGAAAACCCCCTGTGTCCCATTGTCAAAGCCAGGATATGAACTTAAAAAGTTCTGGTACAAAGCATGGTTGGTGGCAACATTGGTGCTTTTGAGGAGATTTGCAGATTCTCGACAGATGGGTACACCATCACTCGTTATCTGAACAGGGCAGTCAATGTAGTCAGCACCGCCGTTGATTGCTCCTGTATATGCAAGCATTGTACACCCTGGAAAGTCTCCGCTGTCACCATTGTGGGAGATGACCAGTTTACTTGAGCTTTGTGTTGGCGCAGGTCCTGCTGTACTCACATGATTCCACAACACTCAAGATATGTCAGAAAGCAATTAGTGAGTGATAAAAATCAGGTTGAAAAATAGGACTGTTCCATAAAGGAAGCTAAAGACATTTCCAATCTGCTGCTGGAATTTTCACCGACCATCAACCTTCCATTACATACCTTTGCTAGCAAGAGATAATTGGTAGCCGGTTGTGTAACAATCTGCAAAACACCAACAAGTTATCAGTGGATAGAAACCAGTCACCGAGACGCTTTATAGTCCTTCATACCGAAAAAGATCTTTGCAATGGATTTCATCTGTTTGCTTGCCCCCCACCCCCCCCCCCCAAAAGAAAGAAATTCAAAGCCAAATACACAAAAGACTGGATCATAGATATGAAAGTCCCACCACTCAGCAGCCAAGACTTACTTATTGCTTCAGATGCAGTGGATGGGAAGTCGGTGAGCACCCCATCCACTGAGAAGTCAGGCTGGCCTACGTATGCCAAATACTCTGCAATTGGATCGAAGCTGTAATTGTAGCTGTTGGGATACTGGTCATTGGCAAAATCATAAGCATAGACAGACAGCTGTGCCTTGTGGGCATCTTGAACAAGGCTTGTATGCACTTGCAAATAGAGTGTAGTGTTGTCGATTGGCCAGATGAGTGTCTTGGGGACAAGTATTCCAGAGGCGTATGTTCTGATGTCTGTCAGGTTTTGCAACAGCGTTCCATATGTTGTGTTTGTACTTTGCTCCACATCGGTGGGTTGCAGTATCTTCAAAATGAGTGTAGTTCCACTTGTCTTTGCAGTGGGTCCAATCAACTTCAGTATACCCACCTCAGTTGCTGACAAATATGCTGGCGAAATATGAGGAGAAGCCACAAGATTGGTAAGATAACTTGCCAGGCTATTTTTCCCTGGATGTTGCTGGTAGAAAGATGCATGCTGCAGAGCCACCATGGTAGAGCCACTCAATGATTATTAGCCATTGTCATGTGAGCTAGGAATATCTACATCCCTCAAGCTTGCCATTGAGATGAAAACCCATCTACAGCACTGACAAAATGGGACCATCCTGGAACTGGCAAGAAAAACCAATGAACAGAATTGCTCAGACAGTGCAATTCACTTGTCGAGAAAAAAAAAAAATTGTTGAGCAAATACCTCAACATTCAGCCAGAAAGTTACAGGGGAACCTTGCTGTACACTGCCAAGAGTCTCAGGTGTGAACAGGTTATACACCCCATCGAATATGGGGGAGCGTGCAAAATCGGTCTGAATAGCTGCAAATTCCACACGAGGGGCACACACACATCCTGTCAGGCACAAAAGACCAAAGGCAGCTGTTCTTAAATACAAAGCTGATGCATGTCTTTTTTTCTGCTACACCATGACAAGGGTTTTGGTACTGGTAACACAGGTTTCCAGCTTCATAAGTTTTTGCCACACTGTCAAGAAATCTTCGCAGGCCTCTCAAGGACAAAAACCCCTCTGGAACCCTGAGAGGATGGATTCTGTTGTGATGATGATTGCTCTTAAAGAAAATTATGATCTTCTAAAGAAAAAACGATTGATATTGAAAACCCCAACAGTTTGCATTGGGCTGCAAAACTGTAGTATGCCATGAGCACAATTGAAAGGAAAAAAAAGAAAAAGAAAAAGAGTTCAGAGCCAGCACATACCAGTAGTATTTGGACTCAGCAACTCAGCTAGAATGTAGTCCACAGAGAAGTATCCAAAGACAGGGACCCCATCCACAATGTAAGTGTTAGTCACATTGAAATAAGGGCTTAGGGTACTCTGTGTCAAGTTGAGCCCTGTGCGGCAAATCCCTAGGTTGTCCTTGGTGAGCTGAAGATCACACAAGAGGGAAAGAGGCAGAGAACTGGTGTTGATTGCATCTGTGTAAGCAGGATATGTTTGATCTGGATACAAGCCTGATGTACCACCATTGGCAATGATCAGAGGAGTTGCACCTGCATGATGAAGAAATGTACCACCATCCCCATATGATTAATGCTTGCATTCAGACCTCTCTCCGCCACTGCAGAGTTTCAATACAAAACACAACAAAATGCTACGGCTACAGCTACTTCCATTTGTCTTCATCTGTGTACGCTGGCAAAGGAAAGTTTTGTACAGTTTGGGGTGGTTGTGAAATTTGCACATTTGCAGGAGCGAAAGTCTAAAGGTTGTTGGCTCTTCTAGATCAAACCAACAACTGGCTGTCCTCTACAAATTGTCTGAGCTAGCTACTAGAGGTTGCTGGCTTCCCAGTGTTGTCCTTTCTGAAGACTAAACAGAGCTGTTCAAAATGCAGAGCATTATCCATCTGAAGGTGACTTGCATCAACCTCGAAGCTCAATGCAAGACAGATCTTCAAAAGCTTAGTCTGACTACAGCCATGCACACCCACTGACTGTTATTCTAAAAAGAACCTCGCTCCTCAATCTCTGAGCTCTCTCTCTCTCTCTCTCTCTCTTTCTCTCAAACCCTGCCAGTCCCTGCAAGTACTCTCTGAAACGAAACTTCTTTTCTCAGAACAAGAAGCTGAACACAAACACTCCACAGCAGCAGCAGCAACAGCAACAGCGGCATTACATTAGAATCATTGCAAGGAGTAACAGGGCATGATGCTCCAAGAAGGTGGAGACCTTTCTCTTCTTACCCGATAGAGTTTTCCTGCCTGCTGTGATATTGAAATCCAAACCTTGAGCTTCTTGTGTTGACAACAGCAACAGCAGCGGCAGCAGCAGCAGCGACGAAGACAAAAGAACACGAACTGAAGCCGCCGAACCGCACTTCATGGTTGACAAAAAAATGAATAAAAAAATAAAATCCAACAATGAACAACTGCAAACCCAAAACACAAACCCACAAAAACAAAACAAAAACACAGAGAGAGAGAGACACACACACACACAGACACAGACAACAAACGGAGTTGAAGAGAAAGAAATCCTACTACTACGATACTAATGCAACACTATTACAACACTAGTACCAAGGTTTCCAATGAAGCTGGTGACTAGCCGTTTGATTTGCTGCTACAGCCCTAACAAGCTAGGCGCCAACAACAACAAAAACAATCCACCAGTCACATCCAGCGGCTCCATCTACTACAGCCAGCTAGCAATGGCATGGATCCACAATGCAGCTGCAGCTAGCTTAGCTTAGCTGCCCACCGCGCAGATCACGAGCATGGGTGGGCAGCAGCGGCCTAAGATCTCGCGTACACACACCTTCGTCGTCAGTTCTTTCTGCGCGCTCTTTCATCATCAGTCCATGTCGCGACTTCGCCTAGAGTGAACCAGCACCCAACCAGTGCAGCACGATGAAGGATGGAACGATCCATGGATGGATGGATAGATGTATAGATGCATGGATGATAGTAAGTAAGTGGACACGAAACAGTTTTCTGTTGGGTTCCAGTTGCTTAGCTAGTTAACCATTGGGTGGTTAGGTCAGGTAATAAGCTGTATTTCTAGCTATACTCTTAATCCACCTACTACCTACCTACCAATAATCCACAAGCTGGTTTTTAATAAGGTAGGCAGGTAGCAGAAACAGCCTGAACAGGTCTATGTATACACTGTATAAATGTATAAACCATAGATACTTATCATGTAATCGGTTATTTTCCTAGTTACCTATCTTAAATATATAGGACTCATGTCTTACAGAGTGGGTTACCAAGGTCAAACCAGAGATTAACTCAGTTAAGGTTCATCCACAACTGACTCATAAAGGCCATCTAGCGTATGGTGCAGTGATGGGTGCTTGTTCACTCTTTGTCCATGTCTTCTTCTTCTTCTTCTTCTTCTTCGAATCAAGGGCAGCTGGCTAGTTGAAAAGGGCATGGGGTTGGGGATTTTGGGGGAGGGGAGGGGGTCCTAATACGCTTTCCATGTAGCCAGCCACCCAACCCAGCCCAGAATTTCCCCCTCCAGGCTCCAACTAACCTAGTCCTCCCCTTTCTTTTCAGAAATATAGAAATTGTAGAACATCCTTTGACCATGTACTCCTATCATGACAATTTTCTTCACTTCCTTCCCATCTCCCACTTGACAATGTTCTCTTGTCCCCAGGTTTTGTACATAGCAAGTATCTATGGATTCACTTTTGCATTTTGTCCTTCTTCTTGCTTTCGAGTGACGCAAAATTTTCAACTCTTCTTTGAATTACCTGGTGGTTAGTCGACCTACCCACAAACTAATATTTTTGTTGTTGTTGTTGTTTTGTTATTTTGACTTGTAACTAGTCAACTTGAATTCAAGATGATTCTGCAACGAGTTTGAAATCAATGAGTTTCTTTTTGAATGGACTGATAGATATACACGCAAGGGGTCCCAATAACATTCATAATTTTGATTTCAATTGTGAATTTGTTATCTTTCCTTTCCATGATGGATGTTTTTGGTGAATTTGAAGTCAATATGGCTCTTGATTTTTAGAAAAAAAGCCTTATGTGTATTGAAATAGAATGAAGGTCAAATATGGCACATGGCCTAGCATTGAGTTTTGTGTATTTAAGGCCTTATAAATAGAATCCATGATAAGTTTGCAACTTGGTTGACTCTTGAATAGTTGTTTTTCTTTGGCGTAAATTGCAAAACCTATTTCAATGTCCAAAACCATTTCAAGAGTACAATTACATACTCTTATGAGTTGAGCAAATTTGCAAAGTCAGACAGTCCTTTCATGGCCTAAGCATCATTTAATCAATTTGCAATAAGGTTAAGAAGTACTTAAGCAAGAGGTCCCACTTGGGATGGGCCAACTGGCTAGAGTGAACCAGCAACCACCAGTGCTCCTTGCAGGATGGACGGTGTGCATAACGTGGTCTTTTCTTCTTTTCTTTTTTTTGCGATATTAGTTTGTTCAACAAATGCATACAATTCAAGATATAGATTGTGTAATATTAGTTATGTTCAACCAATCAAATGTAATAACTTGTCCAAAATATAAAATGTAGGGTAAAGTTTTTAAATTATTATTATTATTATATTTATGTACCTAAAGAATCTGAACCTTTTAAAAATAAGGCAACACATTCAGGTTCTAGTTCAATTTTGAAAAGTGATCGATTTTTTTATTCAGTTTTAATGACCATTCCAAAATAATTTGGAACTTCTGGTCTGAAAATATTAGAAAACTTAACCTGTAATGTAGACCTGAACCTACCTTAATTCGTAAACCTATCAACAATGGTGCATACATTGTCTTTTCATCCCAGCTAACCACCAGTATTAACCACACGCATGCATCTACCACCTAGCAGCCACCAAATGCATTACTTACTTACCTATTCTATATAACTAAACACTTACATTCCGTGCTTGCTTACATATGCTTACCCACTTACCTAGGTGGGGAAGGGGGAAGAAAGAGGGGTTTACTGGATAGGTTAGGAAAGTGGAACCTTGTTAACCCAGTTGTGATTCATCCAGCACCAAGTCATAACAAGTTTCCAATGGATGGTGCACTGGTGGGTGCTGGCTGGGTCACATGATCTGTGCCACCTTCCCAAGATGTCAATGCCACAAAGACTTCTAGAATCCTTCTCCCAACAACCTATTTTTGGATCAGGGAAGAAGTCATGCAATGAGCTGTGAAAGGGATGTCGTAGTTTACGCACAATCTTATGGAAGATGGAAGAAGCTCTGAGGAAAACTTGGTTTCAGAAACAGAACTAGGCAAGTCACTTGGATGTATGGCTGAGGAAAGACATAAGCTTGATAAGTTTCAAGTCATAGTGAAACAATAGCCGCCAGCACACCATCCATTGGAAGCCTATAATTATCACTGGGTTGTGGATGAACCCCAATTGAATTGACATGAGGTTTCACCTTGGTGACCTATCTTCTAGAAAATAGGTCATGTACGTAGGTGAACCTAATTAGGTGATTATGTAATAGGTAGGTAAGTAGATGTATGTAAATGGTTGATTCTTAGATAAAGGCTAGTGGGTAGTTAACTTATATTGTGAAAAATAGATCATGTAATTAAGTTTCTCATTAGTTGATTACTATGGTACATATGTGCATGTGGATGGTTAAGACTTAGATGAAGGTTACTGGGTAGGTAGAAGCAACAGAGTGTAAACTATCCTGTAAAAGAATGGTCATGTAGAAAGGTTGGAGATTACTAACTAAGTAGGTCCATGTAGATGGTTAATACTAAGGCAAAGGCTAGTGAGTAGGTAGGCAGGTAGTAGGAACGAGCAGCAACTGAGCTACCAAAGTGGTTAGGTAAGGGACCAAAACCTAATGAAAAAGCGTTTCCTGTCCATCCATCATCCAATTGGGTCAAAAAAAGCTTTGTTTCAAAAAAAGGAGTGCATTACCCTAAACTTACTGAAGTGATGGAATATTGGCATGGAATATATACATTATATTAAGTCCATAAAAAGTCTCTCCCCTGAACTTGCGCCTATTCAAAGTGTATTCATAGCCAAATAAGATGGGCCTTGGCATGACACCTGACCTTAGATCCAAAATACCTATACCTTTACTAGGCTATTAACTAGGATACCTATTGTACTGCTGGTGCCAGCCTGACTATAATCCTCTCCCCACTGACACATTTTGCAAGCAATTCATGATGGGAGCCTCCTCACCAGTTGGAAGGAGTTCATGGGTCCCTCACTACTTGTAAGCATTTCATGGGTACCGTCAAGAAGCTTCAGTAGCTGTCCACCCAATAGTGGTAAACTATCTACCAAATGGTACTAGATACTAGATTCTACTATTTTGAATCCACAGTTGTGCTATTTTATTTTGGCTCTGCAATGATGTACTCTTCATTTGGTTCCACATTTTGAGGAATGTTCACCAGGTGTGAGTTTTATTTTATTTTTTCCTGTTTTTGAGATGACTCAGAAGAGACAAGAGATGTGAGAGTCCAGTATTTGGGAATTTCATGGAAAATTTCCTATTTTAACAGTAACCTTTGAACTTGGCACAGGGGCTAAGTCACTGTAGAGCACTTATGCAATGAGCTGCTTGTTAATTGTGACCCCATTTCCTCTTAGAAAAGGCTTCCTTCATTGTAGCTAAAAAAGGTAGTGTGAAAATGGCTCGAGCTGCTAGTTAACTGCACGTTTAGGGCCATTTGAAGGCTACTGATCAGTCCCTTCTTGATGGCTATAGAAAGTTCGTCACACTAGTCTGTTGAACTCAAATTGGACCTGTCATTTAACTATGCACAGATGGAAAATTCTTCTGAACCGTCCAAACTATATTGCAAGAAAATGAAATAAAAAGGAGAAGACATGTGTCCAAGTTCAAATTCCAAATCGGTGATCAGTTTTCCAGGGTAAGTAATCAAAGCAGCTCGCAACTGAGAGCAACTCAACTCCTTTGTAAATGATGTAAACCTCTAGAACTTAACTACAAAATGAAAAATAAACATAGAGAGAGAAAAGGTCAGATGTTATAGAATTGCTTATATCAAGTCTTTAAGACTTTCCTTCATAAAGACTTGGTTACATTGTGATAATAGAGATTGTATCTCAACTACCAACCTATGACTGATATTCAGCACAAAATAATGTTCAAAAGGTCTTGCTGGAAAAAAGAGAATTTATTTTTCTTGATAATTGCCAAAATTGTTAAGAATTGAACTCCCAACTTTTGAAATTTTGTTTATTGTCTCAACCCTTGCATTACTATTACAAATACATAATTCAAAGTGTATTTTGCACAGTTTATTATTCAACTGTTGAAATTCTGAAAAACTAAATTTGAAACTGCTGAACCTCATTTTCTAAAATAAATAAATATTCAAGAATGAAATGTTGATTATCAATCAGAAGTACGGTAACTAGCAACAGTATGTAAATGAACGTTTTGAGCCAGGGTGAACCAAGACCTGCAACAGTACTTTCAGCTTCTTGATTGAGAGCCAGGGTGAAGGCGCCTGGGTGCACTGGTACCTTATGAAGTCAGGCCTCTTAATGGCTATAATATTTAACCCTGGATTGAAGAAGAGCTTAGAGCATCTCCAGCGCTGCTCAGTACGTGATCGTGCACAGTAAAATTGGATGAAGAAAAGTTAAAATATGCGGATTTGGCTCAGCACAATTTCACATCTGCGGTGGCTGGTAAGACGAGCAGCAAGGATGTGCACCTGAGTGTAATACTTCTCACTGTTTCTGATTGGCCCATGAAAATGTTTGGTCCAGGTGGTTTGCTATTACTAGTCCCCCTCCTATTTGATGTCCAAGTTTCACTTTTACTGGTGTGGTTGCAAAAAAGTATATAACTAAACTTGGATGTGTAAAATATTGTTGGAGGGCCACATACTGAGCAGTGCTGGAGATGCTCTTAGACACTTAAAAATTCGGGGCTTTTAGCTTTTACCAAGGTACAAGTGTAGACCTGTGCTGGTTCTTAATCCAAGATCATGTGGTTGTGATGGTCGTCAGAGCAACCATTGAACAAGAGATTCCTGCTTCTGTTGTTGTTGTAGTATCCAGCCTTGGCCCCCAGGTTATTTGAGCGACAGACACATTGTAAATGTGTCGTTCAGCCTGAGGCAGCCCAGCATAGATTCTCATGCTGGGGCAGGCACACCCGAAACCTGACCCTTCAAAACATGTCAAGTTTTGGGCTCATTTCCGAACCCCCCTCAACCCCCCCCCCAACAATTGGCACAAACCTGCCCTCCCCCAATTGTCAGCGCAAACCTGCACCCCCTAACTTTAAGCCTTTTGGCTCGCATGCCATCACATCAATGCCATTTTATTTTTTCATGACGAAAAGTAATGATACATGAATCCCGTCATTGGATGGGAATAGGTATTGTCAAATCACTTAAAGGAGGGCTTAGGGTTCTAGTACAATCATTATTTGTATCAATAACCTAGAATTTGGTCCAATTGCATCACTTGTCAAGGAGCCTTCAAAGCGATGGACCCGCTTCATGTTTCAATTACGATTTAGCATAGTTGTTTTTTGTTTTGTGCGAAATCTTGGAGTGAAAGCTCTTTTGAATGTCTTGGAATGTTAATGTGGAACTTTTAGAATGACACATTCCCAACCTCCTCAAGAGATTCAAATGTGAATCTAAGATGAAAACATCAAAAAAGTAGGAAGTTGAGGCATGTTCCTTGACTCGTAGCACTTTGGGGGTAGAAGGACGTGTTAAAGCTCCGGGATGAGACTAGGAAGATTGACAAGCATTTTAATCACTCACACGGACTTGCACAAACCAAACAACAAGTTGGTTAGTGCATAGTTGAAACACTTTCGGTGTTAGGATGAACCATGAACAAATTTGGATTCACAAGACTCATCACGGCCCGGACTTGGGGGAAACCATCACCTTCCTCTTTATAGTAGACTATGTGCCTCTCCATGAGGCCCACATCCAAATGGCATTTTGTCCCAGGACTCATTTGGGAGTCCCAAAATTCCCAAAGTTGGGACCCTCGCGACTTTGGGACCCCATAACTTTGTGTGCAAAACTCTGATTGAGATGAGGTCTAAAGCAAAGTTATAGTCCTCATTGAGAGCTTTCCAATGGTATGTCGTACACCACCTACACGTAAGGAAATAGGGTCAATTTATGACTTTTAATGGTTGGGAGTCAAATTGTCAATTTGACTCCTGGCCTTTCTTTTGGCCATAACTTGTGTTTTAAATGTCCAAATGGGTCATGCGAGCCCATTTTAGACATCTAAATTTCAATAGCTTTTCAATGATATAAAAAACTTTTCAATCCAATGGGTTTTGAACCTTGCAATTGCCCTCTGAATATTCACGAATCCATTGGGACTATAATTCCCAAAATGGGAGTTCACTTGGGAGTGTGAGGGTTCATTCCCTCACATTCTTTTGCACTCCCAGGAGCATGAGATGTGGCCCTCGGGCCTCTTTCTTGGCCTGCAATCTTGCAAGCCCTTACCTTGGTCACAAGCCCAAAGTTAGGATTACGTCACAGAAAGTGTGACAACCTAAGCTTAACATGTATGTCTATGTCACAACCCCACTTTGAGGGAGTTGTGAGGTCGCCACTCACACTCCCAAAAATGAGACTTGGGAGTCTTCTGGGATTCCCGAAAACTTAGAGCGCGATTGCAAGAGTCAAAACACCTTGCATTGAGGCGTTCTTTATACCGTTGGAAAGGTCTTGAAGTGTAGATGTCCAAAATGGCCTCGCATGAGCCATTTGGACATCTACAGCACAAGTTATGATCGAAAGAAAGGCCGGGAATCAAATTGGCAGTTTGACTCCCGACCACTAAAAGTCAGGAATCGACCCAATTCCGGTGCGTGAAGATGAAGTGTGACACACCTTTGAAAAGCTCTCAAGGAGAGTTACAACTTTGGTTTAGACCTCGTCTCGATCTGAGTTTGGGGTGAGAAGCTATGAGCGTCCAAAGTCCCGGGAGTCTAAACCGGGACAATTTTGGGACTCCACTTTGGGAATCCCGGGAAAAAGAGCCATTTGAATGCAAGTGTGGCGGTGAGACGCAAAGAATACTATATGGGGGAAGGTGATGGCTTCCTCTGAATCTGGGCCGTGGTGAGTCAAGTGAGTCCAAGTTGCCCATGGCTTGTCCCAACACCAAAAAGGTGTAGAATGAGTTCTAACCAACTTGTTGGTTGGATTTGGATGCATGACCAATAACTAAGTAAGCTTGTCCCTCTTCCTAGTTTAATCTCGGAGCTTTCAGCACGCCCCCTCTACCCCCTTTTAATGCTGGAAGCTGGGAACGGCTCCAAGTCCCAAACTACTTCCGCAATTTGACATAGTTGGATCCCTTTTGGGTCTAACAAGTGACTTGGGAGTGCGTTAGTCTATGTGGATGTCTTTCAAAGGTTTGTTTTCATCACATTGTTATCAATGTGATGTTTTTGGAAAGCTTCACAATTTGCTTCCAATTGTTACTGGCTAGGAAAGCAAAAATGGGAATTCATGGCATCTTTCGAACTTGTCAAAGCCGAACTTGACATCATCGTGAAAAATGTGAAGATTAAAAAAATAATTTTTGTGAAAATATATACTCCAAAAGAATGGCTACATTTAATGGAAGAATGTCATGAGAACAACCGAGAGGATAGAAAGGAGTTCATATTATTGCAAGAAAAATTCCAAGATGAGGCTAAATGAGCATAGGAAGAAGGGTTGTGAAAAGGGAGTGGATGATCATGGGAATCGACTAACTATCGAACTATACCCACCATTGAAAAACGTCATTGAAGGCAACATCCTTACAAAGGGTGGTAATGTTTTGGAATATAGGGCAAAGTTGGAAGCATTGTCGAAACCAAAGTGTAATTACCCTGCTAGTATGAAATTGTTTGACTAATGCAGCAGAAAAGGAAAAAGGAAAAAAACCTTCCTTTGGAGAATTCCAACGATGATGTAAGCTAAACCGTGGAACATGGACTAGCTCATAAAAAGTATTTTACAAGACTTAGAGGCTAACAAAATCCAGATCATAATAAGAGAATAACAAGAAACATGCAACTATAATTTTCTTTTGAATCGAATTCAAGGTAGTCAAAAAATGTGAAAAGGTTCAAACAAAGTGAACTTTTGAAACATGAGGGGGAAATGCAGTCGGAGTGCATCCAAAAAGAAGTACACACCCCAATTTCACCTACCCACAAATTATGGGGAATGCTCAAAAATAAGAAAAAGAAATAAGAGCTTGAAAAAGTATATTACGAAATGCTACCTTGCACGAGGCTAATGACATGTTCCGAAATTATCCAAAAAGAAATTGTTATTTGGATACAAGTTAGTTGAAACACTTGGCATTTGACATTTACTTCAATTAACGCACCCCCAAACTCCTTGATAGATTCAACTATAAGCCCAAAAATGAAAACAACGAAAGAAGAAGGAGTTGGGGTACGTTCCTTGGTTCATAGCACTTCAAGGGTAGAGAGGTGTGCAGGAGCTCTGGGATGGTGACGCACTCCCAACTCCTTAAAGGACTCAAATGTGAGCCTAAATAGAAAACAATGGAAGAAGGAGGAGTCGGAGCACGCTCCTTAGCTCACAACACTTTGAGGGGGGAGGGGCGTGTTAGAACTCCGGGATGGGACTAGGAAGAGTTGACAAGTTTCACTCACTCACACGGGCTTGCACACAACCCACACAAAGTGGTTAGTGCATAGTTGGAGCACCCTTAGTGCTAAGACGAGCCACAGGCAACACGGACACACAAGACTCACCACGGCTCGGACTTGGGGGAAGCCATCGCCTTCCCCCTTATAGTATACTCTGCAACTCTCCACAGAGGCTACATCCAAATGGCTCTTTTTCCCGGGACTCCCGAGTGGGAGTCCCGAAATCCCGAAATCCCGCCAACTGAGACTTCCACGACTTTGGAGCCCCATAACTTTGCGAGCAAACCTTCAATTGAGGTGCGGTCTAAAGCAAATTTGTAGCTCTCGTCAAGAACTTTCCAATGATATGTGGCACGCCCCCTACAACTAAGTAAATCGGGTCGATTCTTGATTTTTTGTGGTCGGGAGTCAAACTGGAAGTTTAACTCCCGACCCTTCTTTTGGCCATAACTTACATTTCAAATGTCCAAGTGAGCAATGCGAGCCCATTTTAGACATTTAGGTTCCAAGAGCTTTTCAATGATATAAAGAACGTCACAAGCCATTGGGTTTTGGTCCTTGAAATTGCTCTCTGAAGTTTTGGGAGTCCACTAGGACTCCATCTCCCAAAGTGGGAGTTGCCTTGGGAGTGTGAGGGTTCATTCCCTCATACTCCCTCACACTTTCTAACACTCCCGGGAGTATGTGATGTGACTCCCCGGCTTCCTCTTGACCCGCACCCTTGCAATGCCTTTGCCTCGACTCCTGGGCTTCCTTTTGGCTCACACCCTTGCAAGCCCTTTGCCTTGGTCGCGAGCTCAAGGCTAGGGTTACGACAGATGGGGACTAGGACGAATGACAAGCAGAATAATTATTCCCATGGACCTACACAAACCTACAAGAGCACACATGGATTCACAAGATTCACCATGGCTTGAACTTGGCGGAAACCACCACCTTTTCCCTTATAATATTCTCTATGCCTGGCCACGAGGCCTACACTCAAATGTCATTTTATTTCGGGACTCTCATGACTTGGAAACCCATAACTTTTTGTGCAAACCTTTGATTAAGGTGAGGGATTAAAAAAAGTTATAGCCCTCATCGAGATCTTTCCAAAAATATGTGGCACGCCACCTGCATGCAAATATATTAAGGAGATTCCAAACTTTTAGTGGTCGAAAGTCAAATTGGCAGTTTGACTCGCAACCTTTCTTTCGACTATAACTTTTATTTTAAATATTCAAATGGGACGTGTGAGCCCATTTTAGACATTTACATTCCAAGAGCTTTTCAATAGTATAAGGAAATCTTCAATCCAATGAATTTTGACCCTTGTGATTGCTCTCTAAAAATTCAGAAGTCCATTGGTATTCCAACTCCCAAGGTGGGACGCCACTTGGGAGTGTGTGGGTTCATTCCCTCACACCTTCCTACATTCCTGGGAGCATGAAATGTGATTCCCGGGCTTCACTTTCAGCCCACACCTTTGCAAGCCTTTACTTTAGTCACAAGCCCTTACCTTGGTTGCAAGCCCAAAGCTAGGGTCACAAGATCAATGCAATCTACTTAAATGGGACTAATGAACTGCAACAAAATACATGTTTACAGAAAAGCTAAGAAGATTTGTGGGGAATGAAAACTTCAATAATATAACTTATTGTGCATTCAACAAGTGCATGCGAAAAAAATCTACAATAATCCCACAATAAGCCATGTTTCAATATATTTTTCTCTATTCAAAGTAAAGTTATAGATAGTTTTTACGCATTATGCATGTTTGCCTTCAATATTCATATTCAAATCTTTACATCCTTTAAATGTTTAATTATTATTATAATTGATCAACCCTAGGGTACAAAAATTTATGTTTTTAAATTTCATTCATGTTTTAATTCTAAACCTCCTCTCCTTGTCTCATAACTAATTTTAAAAAGTTGACACACCATCTCTTAGATTATGATGTACCATTACTTGTTATCCATTTGTGAAGCATTGTCGAAACATAAACCATCAATTGTGTGCTTCTATTGCTTTATAGTTATGTTTTGGATGTAAGTAATTTCATTATCTGAATTCCCTTCCTTCCTAAAACTTAAACCATAATTGTTTTCAAGTTTCAAGATTCCATGTTCTTTGGATCATTATAATTATGTTTGGATTTATTGTTGTGTCATTATCAATGTTTAAAACCTAACGAAGTGAACTTTTTGAGTTTAGGAAACATGGACAATTATGGTGTTTAATTATTATGTTTTGACTTAGGTTGTCTCATTGTCCATGTTTCAAGTAATGACAAAAGTTATCCATAAACCCACTCAAGTTTCATGGATCTCTAGGTTTAAATTAACTTGTAGTTATGTTTTGACTAGTTATTTCCTTCCATATACATATTTTAACCTTCACCAATTGGTAAACTATAATTTCCTTAAAGCTCCCATAAGTTGTATATTAAGCATGGCTCCCAATTCTATCTAGAGTTTTTCGCATCTTGATATCCATGTTTTTATAATTACTAAAAGTTGGACTAGTTATGTTTCGAGTGCCTCTTGTGAACGTAGCCATGTTTCATTTAATCCTGAAACCTAAACAATAAGTTCAAGAATATGTTTGTTCCAAAATAGATGTCTTACAACCTCTAGGTTCTATGTTGTGAAAGTACCCATGTTTCAAAGCTGATCGAAACCTATCAAATAGTTTGTTTCATGTTGTTTAACTTACATTACAATAATGTTATGTAGTAAAGCATATTGTATTTTCAGTTTTGAAAGTTGTTTTGTTTTTGGTTGCATTTTGAAGGGTGTTTCCAATCTTTAAAATTTGTTTTTCATGTTTGGTTGTTAAGGATAAATAAGTAGAGGCAGTGGCTTCATCAATCTCCCGTGCAATGGACTTGCTAGAAGCACGCGATGTCTAAACGCTTGTTGATATGTTCCACAAATATCTCGAATATGAATAACATTTGAAATAGTTTAAACTTAAATGCTTGTAGAAACTAAACACAAGGAACAAGTAAAGCAACAAAGGTTGGGGTTTATTACTAAATGCCTAAATTGCAAATGCAATGATATTGGAGGCTATCAAGTGGGACTAGAATTTTGTTTGGCATATTTTTAGCAACAACAAGTGCCTTCCTTAAAATGAACAATTTAAACTCCCATGGATTCACTTTCATGACAAGGCAAAAAAAATATGTTCCATGCTTCAACAAAAAACGCTTTACCAAATTGTTCCTTGGGAAATAAGGTTCGTGAAGGTTTTTTTCTAGCACACATTAGACCAAGATACTAGTTGTGCATGCCCTATTAAAAGGGCAATTCAGGAATCAATGTCAAAGATGAGATGAGCAAAATATTTAGATCATTAGCACAAGGTTGTTGATATCTTGAAACATGATGGGCATTCACTATTTGGTGGTTCAAATATTTAGCATGGCAATAGCAATGAAAAAATTGAATACACCTACAAAAGGTTACTATTGTTAGTGGGCATTTGATTAAAGATGTCACATTTCTTTGCCTTAGTGCAAATGCGTGCATTGGAGGACATGGTGTGAGAAGATGGAGAACGGATCCAAATGATTTGGGAAGAAACTATAGAAAAGCATGGACAAGCATCCATTGTGGACGTTAGAAAATACTTAAAGGTGTAATCATAATATAATGTACAAAGGACTAGGTTGACAAGGAAAAAATCCTTCACCCCCTTAATTTTGAAAATTTGTTGCATGAGTTGTAAACATTCAAATTTTATGAAATAAGTTGCATAATTTTTTTATACTTGTGAACTTTTATCTCAAAGAGTTTTGTATGATTCCAAAATGTTTCAATGGATTGTTAGTGAATATTAGGGAGTGCAGAATGTTATGTTAACAAAGGCTGAAATTTTGCACATCCTTAATTTTAATGTAAAATTTATCCATTCCTTTTGAATTTTTTTGTAGGGTCATAGTTTGATGATTGTGAAGGCATGATGTCATAAAATATTGAAATGTATCTTTTGAATTCTAAAATTTATGTAGTCTCTTTTTACATCTGAACGTGTTTTTGACCACTAAAATTTGTTAATTTTGAGGACCTTCTCGAAGAGAAAATATTGTTTATGTGAAGGCAAGATTGTATTTCCATAGATATTTGATGTAATGTGGGTGGATCTAGTATATGGTTCCTATGGTATACTATAATCAGAAAATGTTTTTACATAATTTGTGAATATTTTATACATGTAATAATTTTAATCATGTTTTGTACACTTATGATTCATTTTGCGTTAAAAAATTGAGGCCATCTATTGAAATGAAATTAAGTTCTAAATTCATTCCCAAACTTGACCATATACATATGATATATAAATTTGCCCATATATATATTATATTTATAATGTCGATGAAAATCATTTCATCCAAGTGTAAAATTAGGTAAATGGATGTTGTTTAAAATGAAAATCTAAAATTCAATGAGCATATATAAAAACCATTAATCAACCTTAGTATCAATTGGCCACTTTAAAATTTACTATATAGTTTTAAACTTCATGTTGATATTTTCAAATATTTTAGTTCTTGAAAAAATATATATATATGAAAATTTTTATACATAATCTCAAGAATATTTTGCTTGTCATTTAACTAAAATTCCAAATTTTTTTATTTAAGTATTCAATAGATGCAAATTGAATTGGCCAAGGAACCATAGTAACCTATGTAGATGAAAATTGTTTCATCCAATATGGAATGGACAAACATATGGGAAGCTCCTTTGTTCATCTTTAGCAAGATCTAAAAGGATTTGTTGCCATTGATGAAGGTTTCTTTGATTTGTGTGTGAGATGTTTAGTCCAAAATTGAAGATGATGTCATGGAGGCTTAAACTTAGTCTCCTTTTGAAAGTTTTGCCATGCATCAATGTCCTTTAGGTTACATATGTAGATTTTGGTAAGGGTTCAGGCATTTTGAAAGTTTTTGGTATGCATTGATGGCCATTAGGTTTCATGGGGAAATAGTTTCATAGGCGTTGGAAGGATTTTGCCGTGCTCAATGGCCACCACTTTTCAAGCAACAAACAACTAGTGGGCATAACAAAGATTTTTCCTTGTTCGATGGCCACCACCCTTCAAGTAACAAGCAACCAGTGGATCTTCATTTTCCATTGTCGTCAATTTTTTGGGCACATCAAAGTTACAAACACCAAGGAACAATTACAACATGCTCATCACCCAATGTGACCTTCAATATTTTTTATGTCAATATCTTGAAGATTACATTGGGCGGTGAATTTGGTGTTTGAAATCATGTTCATGTACTTTGGTTATGTCAAAGGTTTTGGTTTGTATTTAGTTTTAAACTTACAACACTTTCATGTTCTAGTGAGGAAACTACCACTTCAACCTAATGGTAATGCTCTTGATGATTTCTATTCCAATTTTAAGGTTTTGTTTTTTGTTGTTCATGAAGAGCATGTGTTTCAAAGGAGCATTAATTTTTGAATGTTGTTTGTGAATGCAGGTTAGTTGGAACATGAAAATCCGTAAGTTTTTTTATTGAACTTGTAAGTTTGCATCTATCATTTTACCTTAGAGCCAAGTTTTTTTTTTTTTCGATTGAATGCTTTGAACTTGAACATCATGGTTAACTTCAAGAATAAATGAAAGTATGCTCCAAAACATCGAAATCAGCTAGTTGAACTTGTAGAAGGATTAAGGTTGGGAGTTGAAGGTAGTGAGGGCACAAAGGAATCCAAATGTGAGGATGATGAAGAGGGAAGGTTAGTTCATAGAAGAGAATACCAACAAACTTGGCAACACAGTTTGAGGGATCAAGAATCCCAAATGTGTGTTAAGTAGGAAACATAACACTGAGAAGAAAAGAAGGTTTTTTTAGAACATATTAGGTTTGAATCTACTAGTCATGTTGCAAAATGAGGTCCTAGATCCATTATAGGTGCTACAAGGACCCTAGCTATGTGCATTGTAGATTTCTTGAAAGGTTATGATGTTGCAACAAATCATAACATTGTTGAAAAAACTTTGTCCCATGAAATTTTTGAACTGGTATGGTGCCTTTGTACTTGCAAAACCCATGTTGAAACATGGCAAATAATTAATTCAAAACTTCAAAGTTAGATTATATAATCATGTGATAGGTCAATGGCCTAGTAAATTGGTGATGGCCAAGGACATACTGTGCACCTTTGCATCTTTTCAAATGGGGAGCAACAAGGGGGCATTAAAGGTTTTGGGTGTGGACATGAGAAATGTTAAAAAGCATTGCAAACAAAAATTATTGCTAAACACATCAAGCCAAGCTTTTTGGACTAATTATAGAAGGCCCAAAAGATCAAACTTTCTTGTTGCACATTTTCAACAAGCGGTGATAGACTAGTGGACCATCGAAACTATTGTCTTTCTTAATCGGAAAGATGTCATGAGGCTAAAAATTGGTGTGAAGCAATTTGAAGTGCATCTAATTCATTACCTTCAAGAATTTAAGGTGACAATTGACCTTCTTTGTTACACTTCATAGTTTGGAGATGATTTCATGAAAATGTTGGATGATTAGTGCTTGAGTAGTTCAAATGCTTTAAACCCAACCTTCTCCTTGGTAGTTGCATAGTCTCAAAAGCCTTCTCTCTTTAAATCATTACTATCTAGTATGTCTTGTTTATGACTAGTAGAAATTAACCAAAATGTAACCACTCCATCTGCGACTACATGTGATTTGAGTCATTTGTGACTAGGTTTGGGAATATTTGTAACTACAAGATCAAATTTCAACTATTTTGGTCATTTTTAGTACTATGATGCAACCATTGGAAAACTTCATCCTATCAGTTGGATCGTTTTTGGGTCTATTTTCATCCATTAATAGGTTGATATGTCCCATTACTCATAATAGTCACCAAATTAGTTACATTTTAAAGGTATTTTATAGTGACTTAAAATGTATTTTCATGTATGCATTAAAATTATATTTAAGGTATATATTATATATGTACATATGTCTAATATATATAATGATTACATATGTATGTATATTTGAATTTGATAATTAAACTCTGATTTTTTTAATTTAAATTTTTAAATATATATATATGAATTTGAAATCATATTTGAAACAAAAAATTACGACATCAATTGTTTAAAACATTAATTGAATTTGAAAATTTTTAGTCGAAAATAAATTTTTTTATTTTATTCAAAAAGCTTGTTTGATAAAAATTTTGATATTTGAATTTTAAATTATTATTTTCGAATTTTAAATTAATATTTCAATTCAGAAAATTATCAATTGAGTCTAAAAATGGAAATTTTTAATTTGATTATTTTTTTAAATCTGAAAATTGATATTTCAATTCTGAAGTTTTTTATTAAATTGAAAAAAAAATTGATTTGAAAGTTGAAATTTCAACTCTGAATTATTTTTTTGGATTCTCAACATTAATATTGCAACTCAGAAAATTATTAGTTGAGTCTAAAAATGGACATTTAAATTTTGAATATTGTTATTTGAATCTGAAAATTGACATTTCATTTTGAGACTTTTTATTTAAATTAAAAAAAACTTATTTGACCTAAGAATTGATATTTGAATTCTGAATTATGATTTTGGAATCTAAAACTAATATTTCAGTTTAGAAAATTATTGATTGAGTTTTAAGGCCTTTTTCTACTAGTGTTATCCATATTAATAAATTGTTATAAATAACTTTAAATAGTTATGTTTATTAATAATAAGTAACACTAAATAATTATTATTACAACACATATTTTTATATTATATAATTTATATTCTGATAATAAAACAAATCAATCATTGGAATTAATGGTACATTACTTTAAAAGCATTGTAGTTACTTCATATAAATATTAATTTAATACATGCATAATTAATTTTTAATTGAACATAACTATCACAATCTATAATTGATAGCTTTAAATCTGAATTCAAAATTTGGAAATATTATAATGTAGTTAAAATAATTATTGTAATGGTTGTAATTTTAGAGATTATTCTATAATATTTTTTTCTAAAAAAACTTAATTACTTGTCTATGATAAATATTTTTATAGTAATTATAAAAGTTTATGTTATGTTTAACAAATTATTGTATTTACATTTTATAATTACCAATATAAAAAATTGACCAATAACAATTTTTACAATAATAAATGTAATTATATAGTAAATAATTTAATTATTTTAATTTTACTTTTTGGAAATATCATGTAGGAATTTATTTTCTAATAACAATTCTTAGTGCATTATCTATATTTGAAAATAAATATTTTAAATAGTTTTTAAAATTATAGTGATTATTTTTAAATTATATATATATATATCTTTATGAGTTATGTGTTGACAACTTGTGAGTAACTAGATAGCTAATTAGTTAAATATTAAAATTTTATTAATTATGTAAATAATTGCTAATGAATACTTAGTATTTGTAATATATAGTTTATATATTAAATATATGTTAAATTTCATCATTATTAATTAAATGATTGTTTAATTATCCAATGAGCGATGTATTTGAATTAAAAAATTAAGAACAAAAGGCATGAGGAAAGTTCTAGAGTTGCAACTTAGTTTGTGAAAAAATTGTAATTTCAAATTTTATTTCATATTGTTTGTTTTCCATTCCTATTTTGAACAATATATAAACAAATGTTGTTGTCATCAAATTTCACATTAAGAAATTTGCGCACATGGGATGAACCAATCAAAAGGCTTAACCCAAAACAAAAAAACAAATTATGCACAATTTTAAACTACCTACCTCCTTAACCAACTTATTTACCTATTAAGTAGGTACTAGTTTGACCTACCCACCTAGGTCAATCTATGTACCTACCTACCTAAGTAACTACCTATATGAATAAGTATTTAGCCTAAGAATGTAGGACCTACTTACCTACCTTTTTACTTAAGTAGTTAGGTAGGTATGTAACGTAGGTTTGTAGGCATCTACTTATGTACCTATTTAGGTACCTACCAACTTCATATTGATATTTTGTATTAAATTCATTTTAAAGTGTCATGTGGCATATTTACATTGGGCCATGTGTCATAATATAAAATCATCCACACATTTGAATTGAACATCCTAGATAATTTCAAAATAATATTTATATTTTAAATAATTAAATATTGAAACACGTGACAACATATCATTGGCCCTCAATTGTGACCAAAATAGTTTCACTTTAGTCGCATGTGACAATACGTATAGAATCAAAGGATGAACTTGTATTTGTTAATTTTTTCTTTCATCTAATACCCCTTGTTGTTTGTGACTAATATTACATGTGACTTGTCCAAGGTGACAAAAGAGATTTTAGTCACAAATGTCACTTGCAACTAAAATTTAGTCGCATAGACTAGTAAAAAATACCTTTTTTATTTTTAATGTACAGTTGTCTCCAATGTAAAGTGTATCTTCTCCTTAGTAATCTCCCAAGTTTAAGAAACCTTCTTTTTCGCAAACTTTATTATCTCATACATCTTATCTGTATTTGTCTTCAAAGTGGATCCTACCTTCTCCTTAATAGCTGCAACAATTTCAATGCCTTTTCCTTTGTTTGGTCTACACTAGAAGCAACAATGGGCAAAAGCATGATAAAATATACCAAGAAAATAGTCTACCTAAAATCTAATTTATAATTAAACCAATTTTTGACATATGCATAAAAAAGTAAATAAAAAAGCTTTGTAAGTAGAATCATAAGACCATTTTGACCTCAATTGCATTTATGGTAAGTTGAATACAAAATTTCAATAACTTTTGTATAATAAAAGTAGGTAACAAGTATATTTAAAACTAACTAGTCAATATGGTGTTCAAACTAACTTTTACATAAAAAGTTTGATATAGTATGACTATAATATGTACAATTTGACACACATAAGTGTATTTTAAATCTCTATTAACTTCAAAGTATAAAAAATTCAATATTTGATTTACTTGCAACCAATTTTGTAAAACCTATACATATATGCAGGTAGGTTCATTTTTTTGAAATTTGTTTAGATACATATTAAAAATGTGGTTCTTGACCTTTATTATAATAAAGTAAAAGAAAATCCTTATACTAATTTTAAAATAAAATTACATTTCTACTTTTAATACATCAAAGCCTACTTATGTTTATTTGTCATTTTTTGTGACAAGGATCACCAACTATCTACTTTACCATGCTTTTACCCCACTCTCTTTTACCTCTTCAGCATTCTCTTATGTAACTTTAGTAATCTCAATAGTCTTTTATTGGAGTTGTCCAAAAAATTTAACAACCTTGGATTTCTAGATGCTCACGGCGGCTATTGCAAGGCCACCATTTATATACACTACATTTTCTTTCCTTTTTTAGCAATTCAATTCTAGAAAAATTGCTTTTTGTTGCTTAATGTTGAAAGTGGCAAATTTCTTTTGGCTTTGAGTTTTTAGGTTTCTTTTGTTGCTAGTGTTGTTGTTGTTGTTGCCATGAAGACTAGTGGGCTTGAAAAGCTACCCATGAGCTCTCATTATTGCATATCCAGAGAAGAATTTATGACTAGTAGACCGACTCCATCATTTGATGCTTGCTAGAAGCTGTTGTCGAAAGAAGGAGTTTTCGTTGGGGAGATTGGTATCAAGTTGGTATTATCGAACCCATTGCTTTCCTTCGAAGCTCGAATTGTTGTTCACAAGGCTGAGAATTAGATGGAGTCCTAGTCTTTTGGCTTTCGAGATTACAAAATCTAGTCCCTGGAACACATTCTCGTTGAAGATGTCGGGTGAAGTTTGAAGTGCGTTGTAGTTGTTGCCATCTTTGAAAGCCTAGGTGCAAACCACGTTGAGTCCCACCCCCGCAACTTGTTGCAACACGTCCGTGATTGTGTATTTGGTGTAAAGATTGGCGCCGAATACCATGAGCCAGTAGATGTTTGCTCCATTCACATACATGGGTTGCCCGTTCAACACGAGCTATGTTCCACGTGTTTGCACGAAGCTGTAGCTTGTGAAAATGGCCTTAGATCCTTCTCGTTGCATACAACTGATCATTAGTAGTGGTAGCACTTCGTATTATCGTTGCATAACTTTTGTTGGAAAATGGATCCAGTTGCTGATGCTGCTGATTGAAATTGGAGCTTGGGGGACTAATTTGAGAGACAAATCAAATTTCATTCTTCTATAGTAAGCTGTTCCACGTTTACAGTTTTCACCACTTTAGGAGCGAAGGTGAACGTCGAGGAGATAGCAAGCAAGTGAAAAGAAGAATTTTAATTTATTTGGTTTTTACAACATTGCCATGAGTTGTAGTGTTTGTAGTGTTGTGAGCTGTAGTGTCGCCGTGAGTTGCAGTGCTTGTAGTCCCGTGAGCTGTCACGAGTTACAATGCTTGTAGCGCCATGAGTTGTAGTGTCGTGGCCTTTGACGTTACGTTATCGTTGGTCATTGCTGCGAAGTTCACAAGCGTTTTGTAGTGCCGTGGCGTTCGATGGTGCGTTCTCGACTTCTGTTCGTGCATGGATTTTCGTCCACAAATGTCTATCTGATGATGTCCATCCATTTGACGTCTGTCAATCGACGTCCGTCTGTCACACTTTTGTCCATCTAGTTTTGTTTTGTCCATTGACATTTTTTATTATTATTTTATTATTTTTAATAATAATAATAATAATAATAATAATAACGTACATCGACATACTCTCATATGAATACATACATCTATGTATTTAACATTAACACGTATATTTACGTTATTTTTGTATTAATACATACACTTATGTAATCTTTTTAATACATAAATATATAATTCTTTCTTCCTCTACTTTGTCATTTAGTATTGGTGATTACAGAAACTGAAAGTTGTTTAGGGTATGTTCTCTTAAACACTTCACATTTCAATTTCCATTACAATTATATTTAATTGCATGGTTGTGTTAGAACTTTGTAGTTAGTGTTATATATTGCTACCAAATTTTGGGGCATGGGACAACACCATGTCCTCAAATGATGAAAGCACTATCGTTTAGCTAGAGCCAAGGTATCAACTATGAAGTAACACACAATCATTTGAATCGATTTCTTTGAGTTCATGATCTTCATGATGGTACCACCAAACATTTACAATGCCATCGTCATCCAACATAACTCTTACCAAGAATTTAGGTTCAGGTTACACTACATTAATGGTTCATCAAAGTCCATTTGGAGGGGTTAATCAATGGGGTACGCCTACTGTCGCACCTGCTTTCACACCATCATCGTATACTCCATTGCAAACCGTGACCTCTACACCCATATACACCATGGAGGTTAACAGTTCCTTTGGGAGAATTGATAAGTTTAGTGAAAGGTCAGGTACCATTTCTTTGAGGGTGTTCAAGGCAACTTTTTCAACTGTGGTTTGTGAATTGGAGCTCAAGTATGGCGCTAATTACACCGAAATGTTTATATTCAAACAATTGGCCCATTATGTGCACTATGAAGCATTGGATGTCTACAAGCAACATTTTCCGAAGATTTTGGGTGTCACCTAAATCCCTAATCCAACTTATGCCATAGCCATCGCCACCGCCTCTTAAGCTACACTATAAGCTGCCATTGCACATCATGGGACTATGCCCAATAATTAAAATTTGGTACCTATTTGAGTAAACCTTTGTCTTCAACAACTCATTGCTACTAGCGCAAACATTCCTCCCACCATCAATGCATAAGCTTTTATTGATCCAGATGGGGAATTCTTTCAAGTTTTTGAGCTGGAATTTCCAGTTAAGAGTTCTGAAAAAAATTCTATAGTTCGCCATTTTTTCTAGGTAGAAGGATGAAACCCTCAAGATGCTTTACAGGAATCTCCTCAAGCTTAAAGAGGATACTCAGAGCATCACAAACTTGAAAGTTGCCCATCGATATCTTCGTTCGTTAAAAGGTACTTCGACACTCCATGTGTAGGTTTTGCAACAAGTTTTTGTAGAATTTGGAGACTCATACACTTTGCTGGATGTGTACAACATTTCTAAAAAGCTAGAACTAACTCATGCACACTATGAGGCTAGTACTATGAGGCTTCCATCACATTCAAGGCCTCATCCTTCACCAACTATGCTAATTAAATCATCACATTATTCTTCGATGGTTAAAGAAGTGCACTCGACTACACCCATCCTACCTTCTTGCAACTACTGTGGTAATCTTGCCCACAAAGCTAGTGAGTGCAACATTCCTTTCGAGGATCTCTTTTGTGATTATTGTGGGAAAATAGGGACATCAGGAAGTTGTTTGTTTTACGAAATTCTCAGAGTGGAAACAACTCCGATTACCATGGCAAAATTTGCCAACATCTTCCGTTGCCCTTCAAATCAAAAGCTAAGGCACCTCAGCCTTCCATTCAGGCTTTCCCCACCAAAGGTAATTCCAGTAAGAATGCTAAGAAGAAGGAGCACAATGCTATAAAAAGGGAGGTGCTTCAAGCCCATGTCACTCAAATTCAAATTCTACAAAATGAACTCAAATCATTAAAGGCCCAACTTCTTAATCTAAAAGGCAAGTTTTCCCAACCAGCTAGTCATGCCCAACTTATACAAGGTTCCAGATCACAAGAAGGACTTCTTAGGTTGTTCTATGGCCTCCCACATGATGCCATGGTTGGGGAGTATGTTCTTTTTAGTGCACACAATTCTACTCTCACACCAGAATTTGCCACTTCTTTTTGCCCTTCCTACTTTGCAGCACAAGAAGTTAGTGTGGCACCCAAAGTTTCTACCACTAGGTAGGTAATTCAGATTAATGGACTCACATTTAGTTCAAGTCCTATTACCAGGTCTAGAAGAGTTTGAGCATCATGCCACAATTTTTTCATCCTCTCAACACGAAAAAAGAATGCACTTTGTTGGCGAGGGGGGAGGAAACTACTACACCACAAGTTACTAGGGCATCAAATTCTCGTGTCCCAAGAGTACATGTACATCAGGAAAACACACAATTTTTTCACTAATCAACTTATGGAGTGTAATTTCAAATGTGTGAAGTGGTGCAAAAGCTTATGAGTACACTATTGTTTAATTTTCAAGATTTGAAGTTAAGCACCAAGGACATAATTGCAGTACTAAAGGATACCCTAACACTAGGTCCTTTACCAATCCCTAATCCACATGCTACAGGGGTCCCATCCAACACCTTGGAGAAACACTTGATTGGTTCACGTGTTATAAATGGCGTTCGTAATCTGGTCACCAGTTCTAGCATGGTTAAACTATTGGGTTCTCCTACCTCTGATTCTACATTCACATATCAGAAGGGAGCTAAAAACACCTCACTTGTGGATTTGTTACTTAGCAAAGGTGTTGTGGATAACCATTCTCTCCACAAAGTCTCTCACTCATTTTCGAAGTTGGTGCCTAGTGAAAGAACTTCCATCACCATTGGAGTTGCCATTGTTGACAATATTGAATAAGTAATCTAGGTGGGAGGACATACACCCAGAGTGGTATTTCTTGATACAGATGCCCAACCAGTGATTCTTAGAGTTCAATTTGCCAAGAAGATGGGCATGCTTAACTCTAAATTACGAAAATCTATGTGGCAAATTCACACCGTTAGTGGGAGCGTAGAGGAGGTACTTGGGGAGAGCTTTGATTTTATTACACTTAACTTCAATAAAGGTACAGAAGCTTTGCCTGCAAGTCAAATGTTTAGTCATTAATACCACTAGTTACGATGTGCTCATTGGGCAAGAGGCCCTGTTTTCCACCAGGGACAATTGGTTCAAGCATGCACACTACCAAGTGGATTGGGAGATTAATGGCCACCACCTGGGATACATACCCCTTGATTTACATGGGAACCATAGTCCTATGGCTCACCATTTTATGTTCAAGGAAACACACACCATTTCCTACATCCAACAAGCTAGCCACGAGTGGATAGAGGAAGATGAAAGGTGATAGTTTACGCCCAAGCTACTAAAAGCTTAAAGGTGGTTCCTACTAACATTCAACATGGACTAGAAGTTTTATAAAGGTTCAAAGCAGCCCATGAGCCCTTGGTTAATGCTCTATCTAGTTTTGAAAACATGGAAAGCCATGGCGAGCTAATTAAGCCAGTATTTCATTAGCTAATCACCTAGACACCGCCTAAGGAGGGGATTACATTACTAGACCTCTTTGGTGGTATTGGTATAGGTCTCGAAGCCCTACTATAGTCAAGGATGGTGGTTCGGAGGTATTTCTACGTAGACATTGATTTTATTGCAAGGCAAGTGGCAGCATTGAAAGTAATGGAGCTCACGGCTAGATTTCCACAATAGTTTACAACCACCACATTGAAGGCTAGTTTCATTTTCTTGCCCTTTGACATACAACTAATTCAGAAAAAGCATATGGAATTATTTGGCCCCGTGGACTTCATCATTTCAGGTTGGGAATGTCAAGGATTTTCAACGGCTGGATTTGGAGGAGGATTGAGTGACACAAAATCTAGTCTCTTCACAGACATGGTACAATTGATCACCTAGGTTCAATCCATTTTTCCTACGCTTGGTTATGTAATTGAAAACACCCCTTCTTAGATTGACCACAGGGAGAAAGTCCATGAACACTACACCTTGGTCAAACATTACCTTTGAAAGCCACTCCTACTTGATGTTGCACAATGCAATTCCTATGCTCACCGGTTGTGCAACTGATGGACTAACCTTGCAGAATTCTCAGTTTTATAATTGGCTCTGAGATACACCATCAGAGACCCCAACTTGCAAGTTTTTCACATATTTGATGATCAAAATTCTTGTTAACTAGTTACAAGGCAAGAAAAACCTCTTTGGTTTCCTACAAACACAATAGGAAAACCAAGATGTGTTTGGCCCACCTTTGTTTCCTTCCCATGAGCACACACCTTTCAAGGAGATGGACTAGGCCTGGTGTATCATCATGCTTCAGCCACTTGGGTTGAACCAAACCAAGAAGAAAGAGAAAGGGCAATGGGTTCTAAATTGGCACTACTAGTCACACCAAGGTGATTAAATTGGAGCGTAACGCTCTATTGGGAAGAAGCATGGACCTGAACTCCCTCACATGGTTGTTGGTAACTTGTGTATTCTTTCAACTGTACACAACACCAACATTGATTCAATCAACTTGCAATTCTAGTGATGCGACCACATGGCACTTCGACTAAGTACACTTGCTTATTTTCAACACTCTACACTTCATTATTAGTGTTTGGGGGGGAGGAGGTACCATGTAATTTGACTCAAGTTGTTTCTTGTACACCTGGAGGTACATCAACTTCTAGAGAAACAATTACCTTTTCATTATGGGGAACCAACTCACCAAGAAGGAGAGACACAAGGTCATAGACTTGTTAATTAAGTATGAGAATGTGTTTGCATTCTCAATGAAAGACTTAGGTAGGTGTAAGACCATGCAGCTCTCTATAAACCTTATAAATGAGACACCCATTTATCGAAAGAGGCATAGGTTGAGCAAACATGAATGGGAACTAGTAGATGAAAAATGCAAAAAGCTCCATGAGGCTAGTCTCATTCAACCATCGAGTTTTGATTACGCAACTGCTATAATAACTCTAGCAAAAAAAGATTCAGCTGGATTATGGACTAAGAAAAGGATGTGTGGGGATTACATGCCTTTGAACTTGGTTACACCTCAAGACAGGTTCCCTATGCCCATTTCTGAAGAATTGTTTGATAGCATTGGAGATTTAAACATCTTCACAATTGTGGATTTGAAGCAAGGCTTTAACCAAATTGTGCTCGTTGTGAAGGATTGCAAAAAAACGACATTCCGTGAAACCAACAAGTTGTGGGAATGGCTTGTGATGTTTTTTTGGATTAAAGAATGCATGTGTCTTTTTTTAGCAAGTCATGGACCACGTTTTTGAAGGGGTAGATTTCCTGAAGTGCTACATAGATGACGTCCTAGTGCATAGCAAGGGACTCCTACAACATTTGGCTCATCTTGAGAAGTTATTCAAAAGGCCCCACGAAGTCAATATGAAGATCCATCCTAAAAAGTGTGAGTTTGTTGTCACTTCAGTAGTTTACCTTGGACATAGAATTTTGCCAAATGGTATTATGGCTCATTGGGCCAAAGTAGTAGCCATTTTGGAAATGCCCAATCCTACTAATGTTCACACTTTGAGGAGCTTCATTGGATTATGTAGTTACTATAGGATTTATGTTTAAGACTTCAGTACTATTGCTCATCTTCTCTATGCATTATTAAAGAAGGATGTTGCTTGGACATGGAGCGAAGAGGCTTAGGAAGCTTTCGACACATTCAAGGAAAAACTTTCAGAGTTCCCCATTCTGAAAAGACCTAATTTCAGCAAAATTTTCATTCTAACACTAACTAAAGTGCTCTTGGTATTGGTGCTATTCTTGGCCAACTTGATGAGAAAAGTAAGGAATATGTTATCGCCTATGCATTCCGAAGCAATAATAAGGCTGAGAGCAACTACTTTTCATACGAGGGGGAATGTCTTGCTATTGTATGGGCCGTCATACATTTCAGGCCTTATATTTATGGCACCGAGTTCACTTTGTATACCGACCACCAGCCTATCAAGTGGTTGATGACCTCCAGGGGTAATGTTTACATCATGATTATGATTAAGCATTTTTCAAAGTGGGTCAAGCTTGTTGCGTTGCCGGACAAGTCATCACACAACATTAGCCAAGCTCTCTTACAACAGGTCCTAAATAAGTTTGGGGCTTATGCCAAATGCCTTGCTGATCAAGGATCAAAATTCAAAGGAGAATTCCAAAACCTGCTTGATCATGCTTTCATTCACAATTACCGGACTTCAAGGGATCATCCCCAAGCTGATGGCCTTGTAGAGAAGATGGTTTAGACATGCAAGAAGGGATTTCGGAAAATTTGCCTCATTAAGAACAAAGAGGATTGGGACTTGGCCCTACCTTACATCACCATGGGTTATAGGATGTCTAAACACGCCTCTTTGTCCCATTTTTCTCCTTACTTTCTACTTTTTGGGAGACATCCCATTGCACCCTCTTCCATTGTTGTTCAAATGGACCAAGTTGTGGACTTGGACTCCCAGCCACTTACGCTAGGGTCATCATAGAAAGGGTTGTCCTATTTAGGAGGGTTATGCCCATGGCCATGGAAAACTTGTCCATTGCACAACATCAAGACACCATAAAGTATGCACACACACGAGGTGGCAGTTATAAACCTAAGGTGAGACAATTTGATGTTGGTGACTTTGTGTATCTCTAGCAGCAACCTAATGATACTCTAGACACTTCTTCCGATCACACTATCTTGAGGATTAAGGCAATTAAGCCTTCAAGTGTGTTGGAGTTGCAAGGAGTTAGCGAACGCACAATTGAAGATCACCCCAAAAACTATGCATCCTACCACCTGCCAAACTTGGATCCTACCATCATCATGTTGACTTTGATTCCTCCACTTGATTATCCATGTCAAGTATGTTAGAAAACAGACGTTGTTGATCAGATGTTATTTTGAGAGAGTTGTAATGGTGGATACCATTTATTCTACCTCAAGCTGGAGCTCATTCAAGTTCCCACCGGCATTTGGTAGTGTTCATCATGTTCTCTTGCAGCACCTTGATTTTTATTCAGACCATGCCACGCTTTCTCGGTTCAAGTCTGGGGAGGGGATACATGAAAATTTCATCTCAACCTCCTTTTGTGGTATATGTGCATGCATATCTTTTTGGTTGATTAGTTTTTACCTTTGATTAGTTTTATTCTTTTTATTTAGTAGAGTTTATTATGGATTTATACCCTTACCACACCGCACGTCACAACACTACACGTCATGACAGTTGTCATGCTCATATGCATGGCCTCATACATGACAGGCTATTATGGGCATGCCAATCATGCCTTTGGGGTTAATGTACGTTATTAAGGTTAATGTACGTTCTTAGGTTATTATAAGCTATTAGGTGTTTTAGGGTTACAACTTGTTTAAGGTTTCAACTTTGTTGACAGTTGTATAAAAGGCCAAGCTCTTCCCTTCTCTTATTAGTTCTTCTAAAATTCCTTTGTGAGGGAAAGTTTCCTCCATAGTTAGATTAAAATTTTAGATGTTCACAACGACTATTACATGACCATTGTTTACATACACTACGTTTTCTTTCCTCCTTTTTTATTCAATTTAATATACATGAGAATTTTATCTTAGCCTCTTCTTGTGCATTGTATATATTTGTGCGTGCATCTTTTTTTGGTTGATTAGTTTCTACCTTTGACTGGTTTTAGTCTTTTTGTTTAATAAAGTTTACTAGGATTTAGACCCTTACGACACCGCACATCACAATACTACATGTCACAACAATATAGAAAAAGTAGTCAAAAAAATATCAAGTTAAAAAAAATAGCTTTTCACAAAAACACAAGAAAATATATTCAAATTTTACTCAAATTTCATTTTGAAACTATTGAGCCTTCAATTGGGTTTATTGTAAATCAATTATAAAATTTCAAAAAAATTGGAATAATAAAATATCATTGTATATTCAAGGGCATCACCACAAAACAAATTTATTTTATCTTTGGTAGAATATACTTGACACATACTTGAATCAAATGTTACATTGCAAAAAATAGGTTTAAAAGCTACTTGAATTTTGAAAAGTCTATTTGAAACCTACTTTTATAATGCAAAATTAAAAAATTAATGGATAATAATGAAGAAGTCTTTTGTTATTTATCATTCAACTAAAAATATTGAATGTCAAATACCAAAGCCAGTGTTTCCTACAACCCGTGTTTGTGGATGAATGACCCCGAGATACGACAATGAATTTGGAAAATGATATTTGTGATCTCATGATGAACATCATTTCAAATGTTATTCAAAATAATATGTTAATGTAACACTTGTTTGTTGACTTGATGCAAGTTGTTGGATGACAATGGACATTAACTGCTGAATTCATAAATGGGTTTGTCCACCCCCATACAATTGGTCAAATTCCATCGAATTAATGACAGTTAGGCGATGGGGTTGAAGTGCATGCGGAACCACTTGAGTCAAGGAGATGGAGCTTAAAGGTTGAAGATCGAAAGGAAATTGTAGATGGATTATATTGCTTAACTTGGCAATGCATTGTGTGTTTTCGTTGGTTGATGATTGTGTTTTCATGGCGGGTTGATGTTCAAGTTTTGTGTCTTGATTATCTAGGTTCTGAGTTCACGTTTTAAACCATTGTTCTGATCATGTTTCAAATTCCATATTTTGCTCTTTTGATGGGTCTAATTATTGGGAGGTTTTGGGTTCTTAAGTTTAGGTTTCGATGTCCTAGGTTAAGTTTTAGAGGCATGTTATGGGGGGAGGCTTCATGCTTAGGTTGTATGGTTAGTTTGCAAGGTATAATTTTTTTATTTTGGGACTTTAAGTTTTTTGTTTCGAAGCTCGGGTTAGAATTGCTAACCTTACATTCCTGGGTCATGTTTCAAATGAAGTTTTGGGTTGAATTTCCATGTTTAGGTTTCAATTGAAAGTTCCCCTTGTTACTTTCCAATTTATGTGCCTGGTTAAGTTTCACGTTTTAAGGTCGAAGGGTAAAGTTGTGTGTTTCCAATTCTTTAGTCCATGTTATACATGTGGGACTATGATGTATGAAATCATTGGCAAATTTACATCCATCCCTAACATTTGACTATTTTACTTTCTGGATGTTGCATGGAAATAAATGTTTTATAAGAACTTGATGGTGTCGTCAAGTGGCAAGGTGATGATGCAAAGGGTATTGAATCATATAAGCAAAGTTGTTTGGGAGATTGTTAAGAGGATCATATCATCCTTGGAGGTGGAGGAAGAAATTGATTATGATAAAAAGTAATTTTACATGCCACTTGAAAGTCCATCAAAGTCAATATTGGAAGCAACTGAAGAATGAATGAAATTGAATCAAGCATCAGGTGAGACCTAGGACATTGCTAGACAACCATGGTTGGATTGTTAACCAACTAACATTATAGGAGTGGGGATTCTTGGAATCATGTTGATGGACACCATTATCGACCAGCAAGTGTACTTCCATGCATGCTCGCTATTTCCCATCATCTTGTTCTCAAATGTAGTGGGACTTTTCTGGAAGAAGAAAAATGAAAAAGACAACCACAAAGCCAAATGGGGTGAAAGCATGGTAAACTGTATAACCAAAAGTACTTGCCACTCTACTTCTCAAGTGAATAAAAAGTACGACTAAAATCCATCACAAAATTATTATACATTCAATCTTTTTAGTTGAATGATAAATAACAAGATACTTTTTCATTATTATGCATTAAATTTTTGAATTGTAAAAGTAGGTTTCATTGTAGGTTTCATT
>Ga0116229_10000780_pt1 | contig 45976 bp, 34 predicted proteins | sample S1TSphgellanicum_3_FD_87313 | JGI IMG/M metagenome (GOLD analysis project Ga0116229, IMG submission 87313) | Host-associated microbial communities from peat moss isolated from Minnesota, USA - S1T2_Fc - Sphagnum magellanicum MG | ecosystem: Host-associated > Plants > Peat moss > Unclassified... | reverse complement strand
TTTTTTTTTTTTTTTTTTTTTTTTTTTTTTTTTTTTTTTTTTTTTACCCACTCCTCTTTCTTCATTATTTCTTTGAGAGAAGAAAAAAAAAAATGCAATATTGCATATGTTATTGTGTATTGTGTTCATTTATTTGTTTACATTATCTATGTGGTGAATGTTTTTAAAAAAACAAATTTACACTTACGTTTATATAGATGTAAACAAAAATTATACATTTACATTATATAATATGATATAAATTTATGCTTTAAATTTATACATATTTATTTAGAAGTAATAGAATATTTATTGTATAATACATATTATACATATTTATGTAAAAATTATACATGTATAATATTTAGAAGCAATTAGAATGAAAATTTGGGGGTTTAACCATGGTACCAGTGTAGGTGCTGGTTCACCCAAAACCTAGAAAGGGTGGATCTTTGATTCACTGCGAAACCCCCCACCGGTTCTTTGACATGGTATCCAGGTTTATATCCGGCGGAGGCCAACATTTGCAAGATCTGCCCCCAGCTGCGACCCAGACCGAAACATTTGGCAGTAAGTCTGCCCCTGGCCCGGACCCGGCAAAAAAATTTAAAACCTGGCCCAAAACAAGGTGTACATCCCAGTCTACACCCCATCAATGGTTTATTTATTAATTTATTTTTCTGATGCTGCCTAGGTGGTGATCTTCCATGAGATGATATAGCCATATTTAGCTATAAAAAAAATATTAATTTAAAAATGAATCCTTCCATATTGTTGGCTACCTACTAGAACCTGATGTAGAATAAGGGATTTTATTTTAATTTTTCAATTATTTGTTATCCAAAACTTGGAAAATTATTCCAAAAAAATTTAGAAAAAAAATTCAGAAATTTCTCCCCCTTTTTTTGGTCACAAACTGACAATTGTTCGTTTGGAAAAGCAAAACACTGAGGATTTTTTAAATAAAATTTGGTGATTAGAAACCCTTTTTTGTGCATTTTAGAAAAAAAACACTGCGCCCCATTAAAACCTGACCTAACGTTTCTAGTATATTTGACCTAATGTTTCTTGTATACGTGCAGGTGCCTTAGAGCATCTCCAATGGTGCTCGGTATGCGATCCTACAGAGTACAATTGGATGAAGAAAATAGATCATATGCCGGTTTGTCTCAGGAAAATGGTTTTGGTTCCATATAGTTGCACATGTTGCCATGGCTGGTGAAAGGCACAGCAGTGCTTGCACCCGCAGAAAAGAGTGTAACAAGTATGATCTGATTGCTGCTCAGTGTTTCTGATTGCTCTATCTAAATGATTAGTCCAGGTGATTTGCTATTAGTAGTCCTCCCACCTATTTGCAGTCCCAGTTTCAGTGATACAGGTGGGGATGCAAAAGAGTCAATAACTAAACTTGGATGTGAAATATATTTTCGCAGGGTCACATACTGAGCACCACTGGAGATGCTCTTACAGAGTATAATTGTACTCATCCCAACTCAAGCACCTACAAAATCTCTAAGGTGCCTCCGGGTTAGCAGATTGAAATGGAATGACTGAACACTGTGCGAGCAGTGAGCACGCACCACCACGGGATGCAGGATGAATGGTGTGTGGACAGGAAACACTTTTTCATTGTATTCCCGTCCCATTAGGTAACCACCATGGTTATCTATGTACTAACCATCCACATGCGTCGACCTGCTTAGTAGCCACCAAAGGTTGAAACTACTTAAGTTACCTCATGGCTTGTCTACTATACTTACCCACTTACCTAAACCCTAAACCCTAGGTAGTTACCAGTGTTTGCTGGTTATTGAGTTTTGACCTGGTTATCATGCTGGTTATTAATTACTTACTAGTTGATCCTTCATGTTTTGATAACCGGTTAAATTGACAACCATATGATATTGAATTTTAAAAATCTAACAACCTACTTGGATGACCTGATTATCATCTAGGTAGATTATCAATCTTTTTATAAACTAATTAAAAAATTTAAAAACAGAAAAAAATAATATTCATACATATATTTCAAAAACCTTATAATCGGATAATAATTGACAAGGTAACATGTGGTGATCAGCTAGTTATTTAATAACATACCCTTATGCATAGTCAATAGTTATTACTCTTTTCTTTTTGATAACCTATTTGGGCAGCCAAAATTTTCTGATATTACCCATATTACCCAAAATTTTAAAATTAATTAATAAAAATTAAGGAAAATCAGTTTGAAATTACGTATATTTTTTTGAGAGGTCAAATACGATGTCAAAATGTTTGATTCATCCTTTACTAGGTTAAACATGTTTACAAGTGAAAACTTAATGTATCATAAGACAATGGTGTTATATCAACATTTGATTGATGATGAATTTTTTTAAAAAAGTTGTATCTCATCTTAGGGTGCTCTACTAAGCTTTTGAACAATCTAATTTTGTTAAATAATGTGGAAGTTATGACCCTCCAATGTAGGTTGCCCTTTCATTTGAAATATGTCCTTAGCACACAACACCTACCGTTCCTAACATGTGCATTTTTACCATGTGTTAACATCCTCAATTTTATCCCATATGGTTTGACCAAAGTTCTCGCCTTCTTGCCTATAGACTTGGGTCAAAAAGGAGACCCATAATCATAAACCTTACAGGCCTAGAGTCAATTTACTACCCTCCATTTGAGTTTGAAACAAGCAAGATAAAAGCTTCAAAAGTAAGGGTTTAAAAATTGAAAAAATATTTATCCTCTTGTGAACACATATATACTTCCATATGCAATTGAAGTGAATCTTATAATTAAATATGTCAAACTTCATACACAAACAATATCACTTTTATTACCGGACAAGTTGAACTTTATTTCAAAGAATTCCTTTCAGAAAGTTCTTTAGTTTTGACCTTTAAAATGTTTTTAATTTAAAAAAAACCCCATTTATGTCCAACCGAATGCTGGAAATGCTCAACAATCAATATTTTAGATCACAAGGATTATCCATTACCAAACAAAAAATTGACATTCTTTAAATGGAAGGTTTAAAAATCCCAATCACACGTTGTAAGATCTGATCCTTTGGTGAAAGGGTATATCATTGAACGATTACCAATTAGGTATTGCATAATTGTATGATGATATATGCTGACAATTTGAGAGGCAACTATTCGATAAATATTCAATAAGATTGTTATTAAGGATTGCGGTTCAAATGCAAGTATTGTAAATTGTCAACAAAATATCATATCCTAATAAATATTAGTGAAGCATGTGCCCGTTGGGCCACGAAGAGTGAACTAATTACCCAACTAATTTTTCCTTTCAAAATCATTTTTGTAATTTAATTTTAAATTTCAATGAAAATAATAATCAAAATTCAGTATCTCTTGCACCTTATTAGGTCTAATTTTTTTTCAAATCATTTTCATTAAATCCTACTCACTAAGGGCTTTCCAACAAGATCAAGAGCATGCCTCACCCAAATTTCCCTATAATTTATGAAGCATCAATAATGAGAGGGCAGGAATTAGAAGCACTCCTCCAAATTAGAAGCACAGAAGTGCTCCCCTTGTGTGTAACCCCAAGTTCAACTTTGAGCAAAAGATATGGGATTAAAGTGTGGTGCTATTGGGAACATTTTAGGAGAACAAATTCAAAACATAATTGAGAATACATAAGATATCAATGCTTATTATGCCTACTCCTTGTCAAATTTCTCTTGATTTTTCATTTTCAGGTGTGTCAAGGCACTCCGTAAGCATCATACTATCTGTGCTCACATATTTTGCTTCGAAAGTAGGGTGCTTCCCTTACACCAAGAGGGTCAGCAATCCTCTCAAATGTGCTGATACATCATCATCTGTTCATCTGCAAAGAGAGTAATCAACTCAAATTGATGGACTTGGAATGGGTCCAAGAAGCCTTCAAATCATGAGATGATTCAATCAATATAAGGGCTAAAATGTCCATAGTTAACAGCTATCTATGGAGGAACTAAAATTAGGACCAAAGAGGGGTTGAAGATTTTAATGGACCCCATTGAAGAAAAGCTCAGTCAGCTCCAATTGGTGACCTCCGAAGTGACTCATGCTTTTGCAATCAAACAGGAACACTATCATGGAAATGTTTCAAAGCTAGTCCAAGTTTCATATATAGCCAAGATTCATGACTCCCCCATCATTGAGTGCATGAAAGTTGTGAGTTGGATAAATCCTTGGATAACCCCTTTGCAAGAGATTCAGGAAAGGAATTAGAATTTAGACCACCCAAAACCTTATGCAAACAACTTCTAAAATGAAGCCAACAGAAATCTCACATGATCTGTTAAAATGAAGCGAACCTGACTTCCTGAGCTTTGGACAAGAAATTTCAGGACAGTTCAGCTGCATAACTTGCAAACAATGGACTGCCATGAGAATGGAATTGTCATAGAGCACAAGTTGTGGAGTATGCAACATGCCATCCACAAACATTTGAGCTCGTCAGGTAATGCAAGGACAATTCTGACCAAAACCCATCCTCAAGGGGGCTCAGGATGTCGTTTCCACTCCTGCTCCTTGGTCCCACCGAGTTCCAGGGCTCATATCCCATGTTGAATGGTCTGTTCATGGAAGTTTATATAACCCACACTATGTACAAAATTTGGTCAGCTTCACCATTCAGATACTGCCTGTGCCAACAATCCATCATGAAGCATTACAGTGACATACAAGACTAGAAGCATAAACATATAAAAATGGTGGTGCTCATGAGCTTCAATAAGCCCCTCAGATAAGCCTCTCTTTACTGCCTGCAGCCAGAGGAATTTTTACTACCTTCAGATTTGTACATGCAATTACCCCTCTGCATGGCTTTCCATGAGAGAAAAACTGCTGCATTCAATACAACAGCAAGTAGTGAACCTTATTTCTGATGCTATTGTGTTAGGCCACATGTTACTTGGCTTATAGGCACACTTCACCAGTAAATGAACAGAAAAACACCTTCAGCATTGCAAAGTAAATTCATTGCATGGTGGCCTCTGGTACTAGACCCTAATCTGTAATGTTGACAACATTTGAGACAGATAAGTGTGTCTATACATGCTGTGCTGTCTCAAACTTAAAACATACCCTGTCTGGTAACCTTCACATGGAAGGATGTGAAGTGAAGAGCTTGAAGAAGAGCTGGAGAATCTCAATGGTCATTATGGACCACAGCACTTGATCTTGCACAAGCTATTCAGTGAAATTGCAACTTGAAGGGGGCTCTACAACTCAAAAGCAATCAAAAGACACTGCAGCTTTCAAATGGGTACAATTTGCACCTAGATTCTACAATCCATCACTCGCTGTGCTAATCAAAGAAGTGGCCAGTTAATATTGAAGAAGAGAGAGGGTGGCTGATAGAAAGAGGACAATTTCCAGTTACCCTAAAACCTCTGTGAAAAAAGAGATTATAGGAGGGCAGGGGTTGGTGAGGGCCCATCCAAACCTGGGAGTGGAGGTTGCGGTGTTGATGTCTTTCCTGGGGACACACCATCATCACCCGGTTGACCCTCAAGTCCATGCCGTGCAGCATCCTCTCGTGAAGGTTGAAATCCAAGCTTAAACTTATCATAATTTGAAAGCTCTGCATGCTTGAATGGCCTCTCACCTAAAAGTGCTACTAAATCCTCTTGGTGCAGAACCTCCTTCTCTAGTAGCTTCAATGCAAGGGCCTCAACTCCAGCCTTGTGTTCAGTGACCAAAGCAAGTGTTCGTTTGTAAGCAAGGTCCACCCAATCACGCACTTCCTGGTCAATGATCTCCCCTGTCTCATTGCTGTATGGCTTTATCATCTCTAGTCCATCCTCCTTTGGTGGGAAGGAAAGAAGACCCACTTTGTCACTGAACCCATACACTGCAACTTGGGCATATGTCATCTTTGTGACTTTCTCCAGATCATTTTGGGCTCCAGTTGAGATCTTGCCAAGCAATACCTGTATACAAGCAATTACAGTTAAAGCACAGATGCATATTAAGAGCTTCAAGTATGCTGGAGGGACATATCTAAAAACTCCAAACTACAACATCCACTTTAAGATTCTAAACCTTTTGTAACATGAATACAAATTCCGTTGTTATGGCATGGTCCCTCCGTTATGCAGAAGCAACTCCTGTCTGGCCCCATTTGAACTTGCAAACTCCTGGGGAAGGGAAACAAGTTTGTACCTGCTCAGCTGCACGGCCACCAAGTGTCATACATGTCATATCCAGGAGCTGCTCCTTGGTCATAAGCAAGTTCTCATTTGGCAAGTATTGCGCAAAACCTAATGCTGCAGTGCCTCGTGGAACTATTGACACTTTCAGCAATGGCTCAGCATGCTCCAAAAACCAGCCTGCCACAGCATGACCTGCTTCATGATATGCCACTGTCCGCCTCTCCTCCTTGCTTATCACCTGCACCACAAGACATGGGTCCTTGGCTTCACAGATCCTAGAGAAAAAACTTAAAACAATGATTTGTCAACTTGACAGACTCAAACAGATACTATAAAGACACCTTAGACAACCTTAGCATGCTCAGGAACTCTAAAGCACCTGCACTTCTCCACACATGCTCTCAACTATCCAGATATTTCCGAGTGCCAATTTATGAGTGAAAGAATGTACTAGGCCATAAGAAGCCTACATTGTAGACAAAGCTGTGCAGTCACAGTAAGATCAGACTTGAACAGAGAGAACACAAAAGAGAAAACTCACTCGCTTCTTCTTCTCAAGTCCACCAATTATGCGATCAATAGCTGCCTCAAAATGCTCCATAGTGATTACAGTCTTTTCATTGCGTGCACATATTAATGCAGCCTCATTGCAGACGTTGGCAATGTCAGCACCTGCAAACCCAGGAGTCAAAGCTGCCATCCTCTGTGAGTAGTACACAGGATCCTGGTCAAGCTTCAACTTCTGGAGATAGATTCTAAAGATCTGTTCCCGTCCATTGATGTCAGGCCGATCAATGGAAATCTGCCGATCAAAACGACCTGGACGCAGTAAGGCCTTGTCAAGGATATCAGGCCTGTTTGTGCCTGCAAGGACCACCACCCCTGTTGTTGTCCCAAACCCATCCATTTCAACCAAGAGCTGATTGAGAGTGCTCTCTCTCTCATCATTGGCTCCTGCAAAACCTCCTCTCCCCCTGGCTCGGCCAATTGCATCAATCTCATCAATGAAAATGATACTTGGACTTGCCTGGCGGGCTTGAGCAAACAGATCTCGGACGCGTGATGGTCCAACTCCCACAAACATCTCCATGAAATCTGAGCCACTGATTGAAAGGAATGGCACCCCAGCTTCCCCTGCAGTAGCCTTGGCAAGGAGTGTTTTACCTGTACCAGGAGGACCAACCAACAGGGCCCCCTTTGGTATCTTGGCACCAAGTTCTTGATACTTCTTGGGGTTCTTCAGAAAGTGCACAAACTCCATAATCTCTTGCTTTGCCTCATCACAACCTGCTACATCTTTGAACATCACCTGTCATAGAAAATAACCAAGGAATGAATTCAAATGCAGACAGCAATTATAATCATTTTACCTGTTTAAACAAAAGCTGTTGATACTGATCCTGAACACCTGCACAGAAATCCTTAAAAGTGACAGTCATGCTAAGACTGCAGCTGTTGCAAATGACAAACCTTGTCCTTTGCTTTCTTGCTTAGCTTGGTGACTTGTGCCTTGCCAACATTGAAAATTCCACGTCCACCCATACCTCCAGATCCTCCACCAATGCCAAATCCTCCACCCTGCATTCGTCTAGAGAAATAGATGTAGCCTGCAATCAACAGAATAGTTGGTGCTAACCGCAAGAGCTCTTGCTGCCAGCTCAACTCTGACACATAAGTGACAGGGACATAGTCGTGTGGGTTCACACCAAGCATATCCTGAGCATCCTCCAGCTTACGTTCAAAAGAGTCAATACTCCCAATGTTGAAATAGTACTTATATTGGCTAACTGCCTGGCCACCCTGTGGCCGGGTGTCCGTTTGAAGTTCATCAAGATTGCCTCCTCCTCCACCAGCTTGAGAAGCTTGACCAGAACCAGCCTTGACATAAACCTTTGCTAAGCTTTTGTTGGTGACTTCAATTCGGTCCACAATGCCTGGCTCAAGCAGTTTGTTTTTAAACTCCTGGAAGCTGATCTGAAGTCACCAAAACCATCCAGATAATTAAACCTTACTAGAGTTATACAAAAACAAGCAAAGTCCCAGTGCTGTGTCTTCTAGTTCAAGCATCTTGTGTAGTGTCCAAGAACCTCTACACCTGCAAGCAAAGCTTTGGAGTTTTTCATATTTCAAGTCAAGCCTGGCACATTGAAACAAATGCATCTCCCTTCATGGCCCCTTCATGGGATGGAGTAATGAATAATGATTTCAACCAAGAGTTACATAGGCACAGATACCTGTTGGGCATCACTGCGGCCGATGGAGAGTGTGGTAAGAATGGCAACAGTAGCCGCACCAGTTAAAATCAAGGACTGAAGCTGTGCCCTTGGCACCTCTGCAAATGTCTTTGGGTCCTCAGACTTTGGATCCTCTGGCAATTCAGCTCAAGCATGTCAGAGCCTGCCATAACTTGTACAAAACTTACATGGATCTCCAATCAGGAAACTTATACATACCCATTTCTGCAGTAAGAAAACTAGGAACAGCGTAATATTCTACACAAAGTCATGTCAGATCCTGTGGACACCATTACTCACCATTCTTTGACTCCGACTTCTGCTCATTGCGGCCCTTTGGGAGTTCTTTCTTATTCTTTGGATAGAAATTCTCAAACCCTGCACACAAATGGATAACAGCAAGCTCAGCCACTGCAATGCACCAAATTCAAACACTCTCAAAGCTAGCAACAGAATTGGGCTGCAAACTCATTAGGATGGTTATGTCTGTATAGGTACTAGCACAAGAAAGGGCTGTACTCCAACCCAGGAAAACCTTGCAGCAGGTCATCTTTGGGTAGCATAAGCATCCAAGATAGGGTTTGCAAAATAATGAGCCCTATGAAGATAAACCTTTCTCCCAAAACTGTGCATAGGACAGTATGAGCATCAATTACTTACTCAAGACCAGCATTTCATGTAGTACAAAGCAAATCTTTGGTTTTCTCTAGGCTTGAACTTCTCACCTTTCTTTCTGGGGTTCTCACTACAAAAAGCTCTGCGGGCATCAGCATTCCGCAGATGTGAACTCTGACCACCCCTTCTAGAAATATGATGGATTGGTCGCCTTGATATGCCAAACCTCTCAAATGTTGATCTTGAAATGGCAGGACCTGTAATGCCAGGCCTTATTGAGCCTAAGCTAGAAAGCCATCTCCTTGGAGGATTCTGCCCTTGGTTGCTCAAAGTTGACAAACCTCTGTTATGCCCTAGACTAGTCAAATTCTTGTACACTTGAGAACCTACAGATGTTTTTCCGGTGATCAAAGCTTCCTGCTGCCATAAAAACAAAATCTCTTTGTTATTGTCAAATGCAGCACAACCCTAAAATGTAACAAAGAAACATAATTCCGCCCCCAAACCAGCACAACCTTACAACAATGGGAGACTGCTCATACACAAATGCAGAAACCCAAACTCCTTTCAAAGTTTACAAGTCAAAAGTCCAATTCTTCTGTTGCCAGAGCACAGATTCCTGGCAATGACTAGCAAGCTCCATGAGATAATGACTCTCCAAAGCTGAATCTATACACATAAAAACCATTTTTCTCAACCAGTTTTAAGTTCATATTTGAACAAAATAAGAAGCCCGCATAGAAAACCCCACACAAATGCAGAAGAGTGTCTTAAAACCTTCAAAAGACAGAATCAGTGCAAGGACAAAGAACAAAAAAAAAGCAAACATCCCACACAAGGCTTCTGCAAGTGGGGAGAATATATCATGAACATCAAGATAGTCTACCAATATTGCACTAATTTTAGTCAGAGTTGCCAACACAGCAGGCGAAAGTTGATGGGACTTCCCAAATAAATCCATCAAGGGCACATGGAAAAACCTTGGATCTTCTCACTGAAATGAAGATCTCAATCCTGACTGGTGAGATTCTAACTGACAGTCGGGAGAAAGGGAAATTCACACAAGGGTTTTTGAGACTTAGAAAAAAGGGGGTGTGAGACAATGAAGGGAAAATCAGAAAGCAAGATGTGGAGGGACCAACATCTTGACATGAGCTTGAATGGGCATAGAAGCACTGCAAGCTTGGCAGACAGTTTAGGGTACAGGCCTCCAGCAATAGTTTTTGGTTCAAGTACATAAATGATGTCACGATATTCCGGAAAAAAAGTACATCATAACCCTTTGCAAATGAACAAGCCATCACTCACAACTAAAACATCCTCAACAAAATAAGAGCAACAGGAGGCAAGTCATCAAATCCTCAAAGGGTTCCTATACCTTGCAGGCAAAACTCAGTTTAGGGTTGAAGAGAGTGAGAGACAAAGGAATTGCCAAATTAGGGTTTCCTTCGCCAGAGAGAGGTGCAACGAAATTGTGAAAAGTCTCCTTTGAAGACTGAAGTGAATTCCCATAAACTCTGTAAAACACGCATCAAAAAAAACTTGGCAACCTACTACTCCAGAACTCAAGAAAACAAATTATTTGACATCATTAGCAAGCTTTTGAGGCTTATCGAAACCCTAAAAACAACCAATCTCCCAAGACAAGCGACAGGAGACAAGGGGGGGGGGAAAAAACACAAACGGAGGGACGCACGTAGAACCTGCAGACTCACCAGATTTTTACGAAACCTGCGTGCCACGGCTGCTGACCTCTGGGATGACATCGATCCCAGCCTATGTGCACTCCAAAAGCACGAGAACAGAGGAAACCCTAAAAGCTCGCTTCGCCGTTTTTCTCTCTCTCTCTCTCCTCCTCCTGCTGGTGGTGGTGCTCCTCCAAAACTCCACAACAACTCCCTCCTCGTCTACTGCAGAGCTGTAGCTAAAGCTCTTGGGAAATCGAAAGCCAAGACGGAAAAAGGTGAAGGCAAGTGGAGGCTCCAAAGCAAAACGTGGGGAGCGAGCGAGCAGCACCGTCTTCTCGTTTTCTTGTACACGTCCGTCCATCCGTCCGTCCGTCCGTCGACGTAGCGAAGGCGTAAGAAGCTCCGACCACCGTGTGAACTTGCCCGAACAACTTCCGAGACGCGGTCGGAGGGGAAACACGGCGCTGGTTTTTTTTTTTTGGCGAATTGTTTTTTAGATTTTTTTTTTAAACATGAAAATTTTGTGATGTTTAGGGATTTTTTCGCCATTTTTCTAAATTAAAAAAAATTAGCCACCTCTAGACCTACTACTTCCTAGGTCGCCACTTGTATTGGCACTTTTGTAAAAAATGCTGCAGCCCACCTACGACTGTCGCCATTTAATGCAAATTAATGCTGGGGGTCCTCGCCAGTGGACCTACTTAAGAAATTTTTTTAAATAATTTAAAAAAAAAACAAAAAAAACCCTATAGTGGTGAGCAGGGTTTTTTTTCTTTTGATATTTGTGATGTAGCTGAACTGGCAATTGTCCATATTAAAGTTTAGCCAAATTTGGCTATAAACAGGATATGCAAGAAAAAAAAAAAAAACACAAGAAATTGTGTTTGGGAACAAATGGATTCTCTTTTGATTTCTGGGTCAGTCTTAAACTGGTGTTTTTTTCTTTTTTGCAACCCTCAAAGGATGAAAAACAAAGTTTTTTCAAGAGACACCTTGGATGATGAACTTTGACCATCCATTACTCATTCATTTCAACTCTTATTTTATTTTATTTTATTTTGTTTTATGTTTTTTTTTTTCACATGAGTCATATGCATGCCTTCTATCCTACCATCAAAATTTTACAAAACACAAAACATGACATCTTGATTTAAATCTTCACAGACTTGCAATTTCAAAATGTCATTTTTGGGATGTGCCATGGGATGTTATGCTCTACATGTACGTGTAACTCCAAATACACTAAGAAACCTAAACCCTAAACCCTAAACCCTTTTCTATATTACTTGCATAGAAGTCCCTTAAGAAAGGGAGTGAGGGGGAAAGCTTTCCTCATATTGAAGAATTGAACAATCAAAATATGATGCTAGTTTTAGAATGACGTTTGGTCCAAGCCCATTTTGGGTCTAACAAAAATTTAAGGGTTGAACTTGATTTATTTATATTGTATATAATGCACATGTTAGATTGTGGTGAAATGAGAATTCAACAATCATTTCACCATAATCTAACAATTCATGATATGAAAAAAAAATTATTTTACATGTCATTGAATATTAATCATTTACAATCTACTATTTTTTTAAAAATTGTGTGTCTTTCCCATATTTCACATTTCTAGATTCATCCGTCCTAGCCTTCATTTCATCCATTATCTTTCCTAAAATTTCCATTTTCTTAGATTTGGGTTTCTCAAACATTTCAACCTTTCCTAGAACTTTCCAACCATCCATTCTATATTGTTGTTACAAACATTTCTCATCCATCCATCCTATCCAATACATACTTTTCCTTGTTTTATAGTTTTAAGCACTATTTCATCAATGAATTTATTGGATTTATGTTTTTTACATTTTACATTCTCCATCTTCCCCAACAGCCACCTATCATCCAATGGGGTTGCATGGGGCCTTGAGATGGAAGCTAAACTACCAAAAGAAAATTTTGAAACACCTTCAAACTTAAGGCATCTAATTCTTTTTGTTGCTATTCCTTCAATGTTAGAGCAAGGCATTTCAACTTCAACTTCTTCTTTCTTTTTTTCTTTTGGTTACTCTACCTTGAATTAGGTCTTCAAATATAATTTAACTTTCCTGAATTTTCATCACTCCAAACTACCTCCATTTTCATCACTTGTCAAAACATTCTCAACCTTTTCAACTTTTAACGTTCAACTATTGTCCAAGTTTCTCAAATTTCTGAAATTCGACTTTCTAATACTCCATTACTCCCAACTTTCTCAACTTTTTCTAGATTCAATTTTCTCAAGGTTTCATTTTCTTGACTTTCTCAAATTTATTTCGTCCAACTTCTTAAAACTTTCCTAGGTAACTCCCCATTTCATCCATTGTCTAACTTTTCAAAAGAATTAAGAATCTTAACACACACATCTATACCAATGGAAAAGATGGCAGAAGAGGAAGTCAAATAAGTGGTAAAGTGATGTAAAAGCCATCATATATATGTCATTTCTTCCACTATACGGGACACCTAGATGGAACACCCACATTAGTGCATGACCAGTATATGTTGAAGTTCTACTATAGTTAAAACCTTTACAATGTTAAGCAAAAACTTTTCCTTGTATTGATTCAGAAGAAAATCCTCATTACATGCACATGTAAAGCCCTTGGTCAGATTTTAACACTATGAAGAGTGGGGTTATAATGTCTCCTCTCTGCAAAGTTGCCAATTGCATCTTGAAGCCTGAATTTGTGAACTTGTAACAAAGGGAAAAGTTGTGTTTAAGTAGAGAAAAAGAATTAAAGATTGAAACAAACTACATTAAGCATGCGCTTACCCCAAATAATTAGCCAAATAACCAAGTCCTAGATTTAATATCATTTTCTGTAAAGACCTGCACCTTTTTTATGTTTTAGTGTAACCAAAGGGCACCTTAGCTAGTGTAATTGTTCCTCTGCTGTTTGCAAGGCGTTTTGAAATACCCACCAAATTTTTTTCATTTTTTTCCCGTAATACCCGCATCACAGGAAAAAAATTAATTTTTTTTTTTGGGCTTAGGTCTTTATGCTCAGTAAGGCCCTTGGTTGCAGGTTTTACAGAATCAAGCCCGTGCTCAACTCCAACTCCTCCTCATGTAAATGCTTATTCCAAGGGGGGTGGTGTTTTCTGTTTTATACAGTTTGGCAGGGGTTTCATCATCATCAGTCCAATACACTAATTGCAACCTAAAACAAAAGTCCTGGATAAGTTTTCTGTTTCAAAATACTCAGTCTTGGACAATACTGCAAACTGCCAAGAAAAGATTGTTTTAGCAGACAAATCGTTTAAAATCTGATATAAACAAGGGATTGTGTTGCACTAGTGCAGCCTTGCCATTTACATTAAAAAGTATTTTAAAGCAAAAGAAGAATAATGTAAACTCAAATATTTCAGCATGCAAAAACATTATCTTTGAAAAATCCTTTAAAAGAAACCAAAATCCTTCAAGATATTATAACTCTATAACTAATCTCAGGTTTCAAAACAAGCCAAAATATTCATCTTTCAAAAATGCTCCTATAAAAATAGACCTATTATAATTACCTAGAGGCCAAAATCCCTTAAGCTACTATACTCTATAATGAATCTAAACACAATATCCATGCCTTGCTAGACAAGGCCAACAAGAGTCTACCTTCTTCCGGGCATGAATGAATGAATGTAGGTGGGCCAAGACTCGCTCACTCCCCAGTGTCTGTCGACTACTTCCCAATTAATGAGCACCAATATGGTGCAGCAGCTGTGCTCCTATCTCTACCTATTGTGCCTAATAATCAAAAGACAAAAAGAAAGTTCCTTAATTGGGTGAGCTGCTGCAGAGGTGCTCCAAAAATGGCGTTTGCAAATGGCAGACTACATAACTAGACGTGCCATTTCAAAATGGGTTTTTGCAAAAAATATAGTAATGGGTTTGGCTCTGGAATCATGCACAGAGTTTGTGAAGAAGGTAGGTTGGGCGATCATGCAATAAGGAGGACTTAGCTAAATTTGGCTAGAGGTCAGAGCTAGGGGAAATAGAAAACTTTAGGATTCCTCCTCTAATTTGGCTACTTGTTGGAAGCTAATCTCTAAATATGGCTCAACTTTAATAGGCCTTGCCTTTCCTCATAATGTGACCAGTTTGGCCCATATTTCCCCCCCCCAAAAAAAACCCTTTCTAGACCTTTAGCACCTTCCTTGTTTTCTTGCCAGGTTGCGAAAATCCCCGCCCCCCCAAAAACAAACAAAAAAAAGAACACTGATCTGGATCAATTATCTGCTTTTAATAGTTATAATACTCTGACTCAATGTGTTTCAAGTAGTTAGGATTTGTGATCACTGCTGCATCATCGTCATGGCGGCTACTAGAGTGGTAAGATCGACTGTAGTCCACAGCTGAAGGGGCATAGTTCTGATAGTTGCAGCTTTGTGAGCCAAAGTAAGATCCACTAGAAGATGGATATAACTCATTTTGACTGCTGGATCCACTAGCAGTTGTGAAGAAATCACTGTCGTGTCGATTATACCGACTCTGATGATACGCCATTTCAGCGGGAATGTACTCAAGCATATAGTCTCCATGTTCGTGCCGGTTATTATTACGCTTCTGATCACTGGAGGAAGCAAATGCCGCGGCCCAGAACTGAGATTTACTCTTCACGTGCTTAGCCTTCTTCAGCACTCGCAATGGATCCACGAAACCAGTGACGATCACCTTGTGCGGCGTGACGGGATCGCACCAGACTTGATCCACACCGTCTAGCTCGAAAATCTCCTCACGTAGCTTCTCCTCACATTTGCTGCAACAGATGCCAGGCACCATGAGCTCCGTGACGGCCTGCACGGCCGGAAAAATATCATTGCTCCTCACCACATGATAGCGATCATCAGTAGAACTGTACTTGTTGGAGTAAGGATCGACATCGTGCGACGTCGTAGTAGAATAGGCGGCGGCGGCGGCGCTGCTATACGTAGGCACCATGATATTTCTCCTCCGCGAGCTGTTGACGATCCAATTAAAAGGCTTGCGGGGCTGATCATCGCCATAGAAGAGTTCGTAATTCATCTCCTGGAACGCCATCTGATGAGCACTGTCACTAGCTGGGTCAATGGCCGGTGTAGTAGATAGATAGCTGCAGAACAACAACAACAACAACCCAAAACAAATGAACACGCAACTTAGCTCAAAACCCAAATTTCAAAACTAGTTTCTGAAACAGAGATGATCTAGGAGTTGCTGAAATTCACTCAACTTCTGGGGATCGATCCACAAGTAGGCAAGTACTCTAAGCTCTGAAGATCTACAAAGGGAATTAACAAGCTGGAGACTTGGGGTAGTGCAGGAACTACCAAACTGTGATCAAACTTCAGCTGAATATGCTGAGGTGATGGGTACTAGCCTGCTGCAGATGATGCGGTATATTATAAAGAAGGAACATATATACGAGTGAATAGATGGTGGATCCCTGGACTTAGTAAGTTCACATCCATCTTTGATCCAGGGCACTAATTTTCTTTCTTTCAACCTACATTAAGCTGATTTCTTCCATACTAAACTTTTGATTTCTTTCAGCAGTGAACATGCAAAATGAAAACGAGAAACATGAGATGCAAGTTGACAGAGCGCCATTATTAGTTCGAACCTTTGATTACTAAATAAAACAAAAATAGCAAAATAATAATACTAATCCTATTAGTTCCTAGGTTTTACAAGGAAGATCACGTGGGTGGGTTTGTGAGGTGTAGTTTAATTATTGTTCTCTGCTTCTTTGCTTCACAAGGATGGCTTGCTGGCTGGCTTCAAGGGACGCATCTCTGTACGCATCTTCCAGGGAAGGAAACGTACACCACAGTAGACGCCCAAAAGTAAAGCTGGCCTACCACAGATCCTTGTACTAAAAGTTGGCACAAAATGCCCTCCTCGCCAGTCCTCAACATTTTAATGGCCTTGCCTACTACCAAGGCAAGGATATTGTGTTTAGATTCATTATAGAGTATAGTAGCTGAAGTGATTTTGGCCCCTAGGTAATAAGTCTATTTTTATAGGTGGATTTCAAAATGATAATATTTTGGCCTGTGTTGAAACTTGAGATTAGTTATAGAGTTATAATATCTTGAAGGATTTTGGTTTCTTTAAGAGGATCTTTTGAAGATTATATTTTTGCATGGTGAAATATTTGAGTTTTCATGATTCTTCTTTTGCCTTAAGATACTTTTTAATATTAATGGCAAGGCCATAGTGTGACACACCCCTTGTTGTTAGGGTTTGGAATTACTTGAGGATTGATTAGACTCCCTACATTCCAATATCACCACTGTAATATGCAAGCCCAGTTATTCACAACAACAGGGCCGCTTCTGAGTATATGACATTTTGTGTAGGGTAATGCCTGAGGCCATGGCCCTTATTGGAATAAGGGTTTGCACTAGACGAAGGTGGACCGTTATTCCAGTAATACCCATGGCCAAGGGCATTACATGGCATAAAAACCAATGGATTGTTACATTTTTTTTAAAAATTATCATTACAACCGGTGGGTACCAGATGGGTATCACAGTAATAAAAAAAAAGTAAGGTGAGCATTTTGAAAAGTGAAGACACCCATCTTTGCAATCCTGTCCTGGTGACTTGTTGGCTTGCAATTAACACAACCAATTTGTTCAACAAGAATCTGGATCTAGTGCCTCGTATGCCCTTGCTTCTAGATCCTGCACATGATGATATTGGATAGCTAGAGCCCTCCTTATAGATTTAGAAAGTTTAATAAACTAGATTTTATTTTTTGATCTAATTACAAAATCAATTTATCTTTAGTACGTGTGTTGAGAGATCAAATGTTTCTTTCTATCATTTAGAGCTTTCCGAATTGTTTTATAACTTAGAAAGGTTTCATTTGCAGGAGTCTGACTTTGTTGTTGGATTTGTGTATTATTGCAACAGATGAAGTTTTGATCATTTGAGACTCATCGCACGCAGCTCAATAATTCCTTTGAGATCCTCATGAGTTCTGGTGTCCTCTCATCAAAAGTTGCCCATGATTGATTCTTGAGTTTACAAGCATGCCAAAGTGTTTCTATGCGTTCCAGCGTTTTCTTTGAAGTTTGAAGATTCTGACAAGTAATGGCCTTGGTGGCAGCAGTGTACCTCAGCTGGCATCTGAAATCACACGCTACAACACTTGTACCAGTTGCCTTGGGTCGGTTGTACATGGTCTTGTTAGGGTACCTATAACTTTTTGTTAAGGGGGGCGTGTTGGATTTTTTCAGTTCCCAATTTGTTCCCCAAGTTCTCAATGTGTTCCCAATAGCTCCTCACTTTATCCCATATTCTTTTCCCTAAGTCCTACTCTTCTAATCTATATATGCAGCCCAAAGGAGGAGATTACAACATATCTATTTTAGGGACTTTTTTAAGCTTGATTTTTTTTTTTGGGGGATGGACCAATCAAGGATACCCATCACAAAAGAAGAAAAAAAAATTGAACTTTGGGGCATCCCCACAACCAATTAATATGAGTCAATAGGTAGAATGTTCTTAGGAAGGGCTATTAGTTGAGGCCAAAAGAAGTGCCAGCCAATTTTAGGAATATAATTTCCATGCAACCAATGAGAAGTCGTGTCATGGAGTGCTCCCTTGTCATGGGGGTGGGCTCAAAGCAAACAGTTCCCAAGTTCCAAATATGTTCCTCAAAGAGTTCCCAATAGCACCTCACTTTTATCCCATATGTTTTGGCAAATGTTGTTCTCCTTTCACCTATATAGCTGGGCCAAAGGGGAGGAACTCCATATTTCAAAATAGAACCTTTTATTCTGGAAGCCTCCATAGTTTCATTTTTCCAGAGTGATGGCAATCAAATTGGCTCACGGGGGCGGGGGAGGGAGCGGACATGGTGTTTTCTTGTTCCCAATGTGTTCCCATCAAGTGAAGGGGTTCTCAAAGGGTTCCCCAAGTTGCTATTGTTCCCAATGGCGTTCCCAATAGCACTTGCAAGTTGGTATGCATTGACTAAAAAATAGAGCCCACTTTGTGTGCATTGCCATTATAGGCCACACACCCACCATTGGAGTGGGTGGCCAGCCAAATGTCTTGGATTTATTAATAATGGATCCGCTGACCTACTGCTTTAGTGTGGTTGCCCACTATTTTATATCCTGTCCCTACCACTCACCCCCCTCTCCCCCAACTCAACAATTGTAGATCACAGAACTCCTCATTCCAAGGTTGGCAAAGAGAAACTAGTTTCTGCTCAGCGCCCTTTACCCTTCAAAATACATATAGGGTTTAATGTTTATTGGGTTTTTATTTTAGTGATACCTCATGTTGACATTAGAACCTACTGAATGTACATATTGAGAGATGAGGGTTTGGGAAAGAGCATAGTGAGGATATCAACATACTGATTTCCATCAATGTCTTGGGTTTTAGGTGGTAAACAACTTTGATTTTGACAAACAAAGCAAGAGTTAGGGTGGAGAGGCCCATCACCAAACATAGGCCGGTCATCAAACATCCAGTAAGTGCAACAGTGTACCTATGTTAAAACAGAACAGTTTTTATGTGCTTTTTCTATCACCAAACGCTTGGTTCAAAATAATTCTGTTCTTAGTTTTTCATATTGCTGATCGCCCATGAAGTTTTTGTGTTCAATATTAGGGATTTTGGTGGTCATGTTTGTAAAAATTTTGAATAAATTTGCAAGGGACACGTTTGGTGATGGGTGATTAGCTGAATTTCATTAAGGGAAAGGGGGAAACATGAAATATTTTCAATATTTGGTTATAGGGAAAAATTGGGCCAATTTGCAAAGGCCACATGTTTGGTGTGGAAATAAAACTTGGTGATAAGCAATTGGACTAAATAGTACAAGGAAAAGAAGTTTAGTGATGGGGCCTACAAATCATGTTAAATAGCACAAACTGACCATATACAAGGATTAGGGTTAACAAGAATCCAAGGGATAATCAAATCCATTACATTAATTGGGAAGCCCTTTTGATTTCCCCCCAATTTTGTGCACATCTCATTCTTGCCGAAAATTACAACCACCAAATTCACAAGGTAATGCTGCAAATCTACATACACAATTCATTTTTACAATGATATGAGCAAAATTCAAATAGTATGTCAAAGCTTTCAATTTGTGAGAGAGTTAGCCTCAAGTAATTCATCAAGGTTTTGAGAGCATATGGGCTATATTAGCAAAGGCCAAGCAACATAGAAGGATTAAAGAACTCTAGAGTAGAAACACAAGTCCTAGTAGATCAACAAAAACAAACTTTGCAAGTTAAAGTAGCTAAAAAAGAATCCTTAGAACTAGATCAGGAAACTGCATAGATTAGGCTAGCCAAAGAGGAGCTACAAAAACATGATCATCAATAATCAAATCCTAGTATTGTCAAAGAAGAAAGAGATTCAAGGGTGGATGTACCCCATCTAGAAAGAGATGCAATAAATGAACTTTACATTAAAAAATTCAAGTTTTTCTACTACTATTGGATACAAAGTTCTATAATCCCTAAATACAGTATAGGTAGCCATAAGAAAGGTAGATTTCTTCAAGCTCCAAGAAGTCATAATTTGCCATACACACCTACTGCTTACATAGAAATAATCGATTAGAATTTAATATGGTCAAACTTTGAAAAGTTTTATGTTTTGATCACAAGTTCCAAATAACTAAAGGCACATGCATTTCACACTTACCTTGATCTTTCACATTTTTTTCAAAACTAGTCAAAATACAAAAGATTCAAAAGTGTACTTCTTATAGGGCCAGACCAAACATCCTCACCTTGTTGGAGGTTAAGGCATGGGAGTTCTAAATCATGATGTTGTTGAATGTGCCTCGTAGGAGGCGAAGTGGATTGGATGACCAACCCAACTAGGACAAGGAGAATGTCCCACCATCTTTTAGATCACCAAAATCGACAACAAAACAACGAAAAGTCAACAAATCCAATCCTATCAGCACTAAAGGCAAATGGAGCATCAAGCATTGAAGGAGGCCATGGATGCAGTTGAAAAAAGGACAATTTCATTAAGGAAGACAAGTAAGCACTGGAACATACCATTAACTTCATTGTTTGATCATTTGTATGGAAAAACAAGATCTAGAAAAGTAAGATCAACAAGTGTGCTAACAACAAAAGAAGATCAAGCGATGGTTTCTTGGATTTTGGCTATGTAGGATGTTGGGATGTCAATAAGCATTTAACATTTAAAAATGAAAGTGGTAGAACTAACCCAAACAAGGCCAACACCTTTCCAAGGAGGAGTTTAGGGACCTCCTAATGGTATTGGTTTTTAGCGCAAACATCTTAAGTTTAACATTTGTCAAGCTAAAAGACTAGATATCAATAAAACTCAAGGTTTGATAATCCAATCATGCCAGACTTTTTAACAAAACTTGCAGTCCTTATATAAGATGCATAACTATGGTTTAGATCATATTTGGAACTTTAATGAAACAAACATCCAAGTAGGAAAACATGTAATAATTAAAGGTTTTGGCAAGATGAGGTTCTCAGCAAGTGTATAACACCATTCCCAAGGCCAAGGAATGGTTGACTATTAACTATGTTGTTAATGCAACTAGGACAACATTGTTAAGGTTTTACATTTTCAAAGGAGAAAAGATATGAAATGATTACATTCAATTTTGCAAACCAGGGACATGTATGACTATGCAATCAAAAGCATGGATGACTACATTTCTTTTCAAAGAATTTTTCTTTTTTTTCAAAAGGTCAATACTAAGTGGAATCTCTTTAACAAATAAACATTTGTTCATCTTCGATGGCCATGGATCCCATGTCACTCTTAAGACAATTAAGCAAGCACAAGCATTCGGGCTAAATATAGTTACTTTACTTTCACATACATCCCATGCCTTTGGACGTAATTTGCTTCAAACCTTTCAAAACTATTTTCAGAAAGCAAAGATACACACCAATGATCAATGCGAACTACATTGAACTAAAGAAGATAGTTTTGGCAAGATGGGTGGACAAAACACAAGACCAAGCATTCAAGAAAAAATATCATCTTAGGGTTCAAAAATACAGGGATTTGGTTACTAGACCTTAAAGTAATGGATGAGAGAACAAGGCCTAGTAGCTTACATATAGTAGTGAATGAGATTAGAAAAGAACAAGATGAAGTTATCAATCAAATCAAAAGGAGAATGGGGAGATGGAATGGGTAAAACAAAATGCTACAGAAGAGCCAATCAATGTAACTTCAACTGCAAAACCTACAATTCATGAATCTATGTTTAATAGTGTGGTTCAAGATCATCCCAGGTATTATGTGGACATGCCTATAAAGTTTTTACAATCATTAACCTTGAATCTGTTTCTCTAACAAAAAAATTGGTTGAAACCATGGGAAAGTCTGCAATAGATGTGGGAATAGAATGCAAAATCCCAAAAACTCAAGAAGCATTGGCAAGTAGCAATTTGTTGTAATTAATTACCACATCTCCCTATAAGAAGGACCAATGGAAAATATTTGTTAGTTGATTATTTGCAGAATCATGTCATGACTTCAGAAGAATAATTGACCGTTATGTGATGAAAGGCAATGGATAGGGAGGCAACAAAATTGATTTTAAAAATAACAAAGAAGGAGAAGCAAGACAAGCAATCTAAAAAGGCAACAATACTAATGATTATAGTAGAATGGGCAACTAAAATGAAATTTACAAAACAACAACGAGCTACCTTCATTATAGTTTGGTCATTTATAATAATCAAATAACTAAAAGACAAATTTCACCACAATTTCAAAGAAAGAACGTGAGTTCACCCTCTTGGATACAGAGGTGTGAACTTGAATTGGACAACAAATCTTTAAAAACAGGCATAACAGTAAGCTAGGGCTTGAAAACAAAAGAGGAAGGTAATTACAACATCTCTACAATAAGTTGATAAAACAAACAATTAAGACAAGGTCGTCACCCTATTTGTGCCTTCGTCATGATGTGATCGACGCATGATGCAAATGCAACCTTGCATCACATTAGTATAGCGCCTAGGTCAAAAACACTTTTAGGTTGCCCGAAGCAAGTTTATGGGCAATTGAAATTAAACCCACTTCAATCATCGTAAACCTTGTGGCATCTAACAAAATTTGGTTATGTACAATATGAAAACTAAAAAAATTCAGTCATGTACCTTGTGGCAACTGAAAAAAATTTCGATCGCCACATGGTACAACAACCAAGTTTTTTCAAGTCACCCAACCTTGTTGTGATAAAAAAATTTGGTTACCAAGATTACAACAACCAAAAAATTTCAATTGCCACACAAGGGGGGAGTGTCATATGTTTTTAAAAAGCCCTCATCAAGGGCTTTCCAAAAAATATGACACCATTTTTTCCTTGGAAACCAAAAGAATTTGGTCACCATCAAATAATGGTGGTTTATATGATGGCAATGAAATTTTTTCAATCACCATCTGACACACTCCCACCATCAGATGGTGACTGAGTTTTTTTAGTGACCATCTGATGGTGTGGGCGTGTCATATGGTGACTGAAAGTTTTTAGTTCAGTTGACATTCGCCAATGATGGTATGTCAAATCTTTTTTAAAAGCCTTTGTCAAGAAAAGTTTCTGTTGTCATAGAGAAGTCGACATTTTTTCAATCAACATCTAGCATACCGCCACCATCGGATGGTAATTAAAGAATTTCCGTCGCCATTCGACACATCCACACCATCGGATGGCGACCAAAATTTTTTAATTGTTTAAAAAGGAAATTTCATCATTGCTTTCCTTCTTTGGTGATTGAAAAATTTCAGTCATCCTCCAATGATGAAGGTGTGTCGAATGGCGACCGAAAAATTCAATTGCATTCAACAAACCACCATTGTTCGATGGCAATCAAAAAAATTTAGTCATCAACAAAAGGGGTTGCCACAAAAAAAGGTGACCCAAAAAACTTTGATTAGCATAATGTTGGTGATTAAAATTTTCAATCACCACAAGGGGGGCAACCAAAATGGGACAAGGTGTGGCAATTGAAAATTTTCATTATTTTTTGGATGGCAATCAAATTTTTTCAGTCACCACAAAGGGGGGTTGTCGTACTTTTTGGCATCTTGTCGTAAGCTTTCCAAAAGCATGCGGCATCGCCCACTTCTCTAGCGATTAAAAAACTTCAGTCGACATTTGAAAAATTAAGATGGTTGGATAACAACCATATTTTTTTAAGTCGCCCATCCTTGTGTGTGACTGAAACAAGTAGAAGGGGGTTTCTCTTTGTCCCCCCCTTTTTTATCTCCATTCGACGACAACGATCAAATATAATGGTAATGATCGAATCCATTTTGTTTGCCATCCAACAAAGGTTTTCAAATATGGTGGCTAAATTAATTTTGGTCACCATCTAACAACGGCAAATGAATTTGATCCGGGTGAACAAATTCAATTGCCATTTGGTGAAAACCCCTCTTTTTGTTTTCTTCTTCTTTTCCCACCAATTGGGTTTGTTTTCCTTGTTCATTAATTTTTATCCCCCCTTTGTTTTACTTGTTTTCTTGCTTCTTTCAACCCTACTACCCTTTTGTTTTCTTTTTCCCCTTTTTTTGTATGCCCCCATGTTTTATTCTTTATTTTTTCATCCCCTTTTCGTTTTTTTTTTTTGGGGTTACTAACCCCCCTTTTTGTTTTTTTTTCCCTTTTTCTATTGATTTCACCTTTTATTTTTTCCCTTCTTCTTTTGTTTCCAACCCCCTGTTTTCCATCTTTCTTCTTCTTGCCCTTTCTTTTCACCTTTTGTTTAATCTTGCCAATATTTTCCTTTGTTCTTATTGTTTTTTTCCTTTTTTTCCTCTCTTCTTTTTTCTTTTTTTCCCTCCCTTTGTTTTTTATTACCATTTTGTGCCCTTCCCCTCATGTCCTTTTGGGTAACTGAAAAAAATTGATCGCCATTTGACATATCCCCACCATCAAATGGCAACTGAAGAATTTCGGTCGCCATCTAACACACCCACACCATTGGATGGTGACCAAAATTCTTTTGTCAACTAAGATGGGAAAATGGGGAATGATTTTTTTTTCCACCAAAATGATAGCATAAGCCCCATCGTTTTTAGTTGCCATTCGATAATGGGGGTATGTCGGATGGAAATTAAAAAAATTCGATTGCCAAAAAGGGGGGGCCGCATGTAATACCATTTTTTTAATAAAAAATTCATGCCCCCCATGCTCTTTTGGGCAGCCAAAAAATTCCAATCGCCATCCAATGGTGGGGTGTGTTGGATGGTTAGCAACTAAAAATTTTCAATTGCCATAGGATTGCCAATCAAAATCCATTTTTGATCGACATTTATAATGGGGGCTACTCAATTGTTAATAAAATTTTCCTACGTCCATCTTGACGAATGCATTAGGATAGACATTGATGTGACATTAGATGCAAAATGTCCACATCATGTCAATTTTGACAACCCTAAACTAAGAAGAGTAAGTTAAAAAAGGCTTGGTGCTTAGTGAATTAAAACAAGATAATATAAAATAGGGGGATATGCTTAAAATTGATGCAATAATAAGCACAACCATGGCAAGAATGTTGAATAAAAGCCACTACTTGGTGGTTCAACCACCAATAGGAACTCCATAATTCCAAATTCAAGAGCATTAAATGAAGGCCATCACCAACATAATAGAGAAGGAGGGGGGGATATTCACCAAAAGCCCACCGAAGGAAAAGAACAGCGCTAAAAAAGGTTCAGAAACACAAGGAAAAACACTAAGAAGTTCAAGGCCATCGGGAAGAAGACCATCAACAACACAAAAGAAGAAGGGGGGTTCGATTCACCAGGAGGAACACCAAGGGAGAGGAACAACACCAATGGAAGTTGAAGAACATGAGGAAGAGCACTAGGAAGTTCAAGGCCACCAAAAAAGAAACCATCAACAACACAACAAAGAAGGAAAGGGGGGGTTCAATTCACCAAAAGTGGCACCAAGGGAGAAGAACAACCATTATGAGAAAAAGGATGTTTTTGTAACTAACCTTGCAACTTTGTCAAAACAACTCATTTTGGACTACTATGCAATTTCATAGGAAGGGGGGGTTTGATTCACCTATTATGAAAAAATTATGTCCATTGTCACTTCTCTTATGCAACTAGGTTACAACTAAAAAATGTCTAATAGAACTAGATTACAACTAGATAGACAAATTGTAATGAACATGATTTTTTCATAATGACCAAAAGCAACACCAAAGGAGAGGAACAATAACAAAGGAGGTTGAAGAACATAAGGAAAAGCACTAGGAAAAAGACCATCAACAACACAACAGAAAAGGAGGAATGGTTTTGATTTAGAAAAAACAACACCAAGGGAAAGGAGTAGCACTAAAGGTGTCAAGGACATGAAAAAACACAAAAACAAAGGTTAAACGAAATATTTAAGTTTAATTTTCAAACAAGGAACAAAACAAAATTACATGATTCAAAAACAAAAACACGAAATGTGTAAAAAAAACATGAAAACGAATATTTATTATGTTAATATACACAAACATGAACATGAAAAGAACATGACAAGGCTATGGTGTAAGATCATGTTCTAAAACTAATGTTGAACAAATAAAAAGAAATGAAAGGTCCTACTCTTATTTATACCCCTTTGGGGACCTAGTTCAAGGAAACTTCCAAGGAGATTTCTATGTATGCATCAAGTAAGGAAGTTTTTTAACAACCTTCCTAACTGACAATTGATTATGAGTTAATTGAAATTTAACTGAAAGTTAACTCAAACTTAATTATGAATCAATTAAGAGTTAATTAGGACTTAACTAAGAGTTAAATTAAAGGTTAATTAAGATTTAATTGGGAGTTATTTAGGACTTAAATAGGAGTTAACTAAAAATTAATTAGGAGTTAACTCGAACTTAACTAGGAGTTAATTAAAACATAATTAAAAGTTAACTAATATTTAATTAGGATCTAACTAAAAGTTCATTAGGACTTAACTGAAAGTTAACTAGGACTTAACTAAGAATTATGGATAATTCCATCCATTGGAAAATGGTGTCTAATCTTCACATTTGTCGCAAGAAAAAGTTCAATAACATGAGAAAGCACACTAAAAAGCTCATGGTCACCAAGAAAAAGACCATCAACAACACAATAGAGAAGGAGGGGGGATTTGATTCACAGGAAACGACACCAAAGGAGAAAAACATCACCAAAGAAAGCTTAAGAAACCAAGGAAGAGCACCAAGTTGAAAGTCACCAAAAAAAAACCATCAACAACACAACATAGAAAAAAAGGCAGGTTCAATCACTATTACAAAAGTGGGGTGTAGTTCGCTAGCCTAAATCACTATGGGACTTTAAAAGTGACATAAGTTCATTGATTTTTATTGCTTTCACCCTCGTTAAAATTACTTCACTACAATATGATTATGTAAACATCATGTCTCACTACTAGTTCACATAATTTATTATTATAATTTACTGTGGTAAATAGATTTATTTTTATGTTGTTCTTTTAAATACATTATGTTACTTTATGATATACCTTATATTATTTTGGGCTATTTTAATTATTCTAACTTATAGCTTAAGTTATTATAAGTTATTATAGGTTATTATAAATTATTATACCTTAAACTATTATATATTATTTTATTTTAAGTTAGTAAATTTTATTTCAAATTCTAATTTAAGTTATTTAAGGTCATTATATTTTATGTTATTATAAATTATTTTATCCTAAGTATAAAAATTTAAAATAATATAAAATATAATATAATGACCCAAAGTAAAATAACTTAGAATAGTCAATAATAGCCTATGACAAAATAGCCTAGAACATTCAAAAATAATTTATAATAAAATAGCCATCAATAGTCATTAATAAAATAACCACTAATGCCTATAATAGAATATTCAACAATAGCCAATCATAACCACTAATAGAATAGTTACCAATAGCCATTAATAAAATAACTATTAATAGCCACCAACATAATAGCCACTAATAGAAGAAAATCCAATAGTCACCAACAAAATAACTAATAATAGCTACCAAAACAATAGCCACCAATAAAACATCAATAATAAACACTAATAAAATATCCATAAATAGCCCATGGTAATATAATCTAAAATAACCAATAATAGCATAAGGTGAAATAACCTTCAATAGCCAAAAGTAATTAACAATAACTACACATAGTGAAAAGTAACATAAAATGGAAAAGTTTAAAATAACCAAAAAAACTTATAATAGTTACAAATAATTTAAACTGAAATAACCTACAATAGCCAAAAAAACTTACAATAGTAAAAAATAACTTAAGGTGAAATAGCCTAAAATAGTCAAAAGTAACATAAAATAACCAAAAATAATTTTAAATAACCTAGGATAGAATAATAAATATAGCCAAAAACAGCAAAAAACTGAGAATAACCATAAATAGCCATAAATAATGTAGGGTGAATAATTTAAAACAATGAAAGTAACCCTATGATAATTTGAAAGTAACCTAACATAAGTAGTATTATAATATTAGCAAAAATCATATTCATTTATTAAACATTTTCTTTTTCAAAAAAATAGTCATTGAAATGTTATTGAATGGTGATATTCAAAAAAACATTGTTCAAATGATTTTACACTTTCAAAAGTAAATAAATGTAATTATATACATTATTGAAAAAACTTTTAAATTAAATTTTAATCATTTCATTTGGACAAAATCTAAATAAGATATGAATTTTCAAAGTTTAAGTTTTTGTAAAATTTCAAATGAAGTATTTGATAAATAAAATGCAATGTAACACATTATCACAACAAATGTGGTGACTTGATGGTAAGGGCTTGAAATGGCTTGGTAATTTGTATTTCATTAAGTATTAATGAACCAATTCACTGTCCATAGCAATTGGTCCTCATTCACTAGGAGTTGACCAATTTCATTATAGTAAAAATGTTCAAATTCATTCAAAATCTAATGAAACCCATAATCAACTATGATGCATTTTGGTGTAATGAATTCACCAAAAATGGCACTGAAGGAGAAGAAGAACCACTATGAGAAAAATGATGTTTTTACAATTAACCTTACAACTTTATAAAAAATAATTAATTTTGAACTACTATGCAATTCCATTATAACTCCACCCATGATGTCATATTGACGTCATTAATTATCATCCATCTATCAAAATCTAACATGTGGCACTATGAAAATATTTGGACATAAAATTTATTTTTTTCGAAATATTGATGTCCATCATCCATTATGATTTTTAATGATGGTTCAAAATTATGACATGTGGCACAATAAAAAAATTGCCACATGGCATATTAACTATAATTTGCAATATTTATTTATTTATTTATTTTAATAATTAAGTAGGTCATACATAACCATAGGTAAGTAAGTTGGTAAGTCTTCAAACCTACATACCTATGTATTTACCTAGGACCTACTTACCTACCAGGTGAAAGCACATTAAGGTGGTCAAGTTTTGGTGAATCATAATCTTTTTTCAAAATAAATTTCTAGTGTAATTGAAAACTAGTTTAAAATATGAATATTTAGATTATATTGAAAGTAACATTTTTTTTATTTCCAATTTCAAATCATGATGCTATAAACATATTAAAAAATCACAAAAAAATGTTTTTTAAATAATTTTTTTCAATGCTTAAAAAGGCCTCTAAAATAATTACAATTTTTGGGATTTTGAAAATTCCATAACATAATAAATTAAAATCATATTCCATTCATTCAATGGATCTTTAATTTCTTAAACATAATTCATCTAATATCCCAAAATTTCAAACACATAAGACTAACACATTGTAAAATAAAAATCCATGTCTAGGAATTTTGCAAGGCAAGATAAAATTTGTTGTCAAAATTGAAAAGTCCATTATTCATTAAATATTTAGGATTTTGATGTGTTTTTCTGCATTTTTAAAATTCTAATTGTATTAACATTACATATGTGAATCTTTTTCTTGATATTTCAATGAAAATATTAACATTTTATACTTAAGTTTAAAAGAAATGTAGGAAAACTTACAAGTGTGAAACCTAAAAAGGGATTGCGTAATGCACTTTCACCCTACTTACCTACCTACCTATAAGTAAGTAGACTAGATGAACTAAGGAATAACCATGAATTAGTTTTTTAATTTTATATTTTACCTTTCAGATGAAACTTTTTTGAAATCATTATAAAATGGTACATGTATTTTAATGTGAGAACATAAGATAACAAGTCTTGTTTATATAATTTATAACATGAGATTCAAAAACAAAACATATGGGTTAAATCTTTTAACTATTGTTTAGTTACAAATTAAGTTACAACTACAAAAACATTTTTCCACATGTTTTTTGCTTGTTTTTATTATGTAAATTACATAATTAAATCAGTGATTATATGATAATTAAATATGTGAATTAATTACTTAATATTTATTTATTTAAAATAGTGATTTGAATTATTTATTTGAAATAATTAATCGATGAACTAGTCTAATTCAAATAATTAATTAGTTCATGAATTAAGATAATTAATATTAGAATTTAATTATTTTAATTAATTAAATAAAATTTTATTTGAATTAATCAATTTAAATTTTTTTCAAATAATTTATTACCAGATGATTAATTCTATTAATTCGTATAATTAGTCACTTATCATTTGAAGTTTTGAAAAAAAAATAGTTATTTTAACTAAATGATGAATTAATTATATGAATCAAACTTATTTATAATTCACAATAATTACCTATAAGTCATGATAGTTAAATTTTTACATAATAATTAATTAATTGTAAATTGATGAAAAATAAATCACTATTAAATATTAAATATGAATTTGGGTTTAAAAAATATTTATTAAAATTATTTACAATTTTATCCATAATGGGTGGTGGAAATTTGGACTTGTGGCATGATTGCATGTATGTACATTGTACACTAGTTACAACATAGTCATTGTTTTAATGGCACATTTACAACAATTTTCAAATAGTTGCCACATGTAACTATAATGCAATCCTTGAAAATTTCAAACATGGTTAACTACATATGTATGTACGATATGTATAAACTACCATATGAAAGACCCATTTTCAATTCACTTACAACTATAATACAACTAATTGATTTTTTAACATGGCAATTTATTTATTAATACACCATATTTATAAGAGGGATAGTTGCACAATAATTGTATATGAGTTTTTTTTGAATTTTAGTTATTAAATAGTGTGATTTTGAAAGACAAGATTTCTCATAGTGAATATAAAACATAAAAAAGAGCACCAATAAACTCTAGACCACCAGGTGTGATGGATGTGAACATTAGACACCATCTTTTAATGGATGGATATCATCCATAATGTTCATCCATAATTCCTAATTAACTCCTAGTTAACTTTTAGTTAAGTCCCAGTTAACTTTCAACTAAATCACAATTAAGTCCTAATTAACTCCTACTTAAATCTTAGTTAATTTTTAGTTAAATCCGAATTAATTCCCAATTAACTTTTAGTTAAGTCCTAGTTAACTTTAAATTAAATCATAGTTAAATCCTAATTAACTCCTAGTTAAATCTTAATTAACTTTTAGTTAAATCCGAGTTAATTCCTAGTTAACTTTTAATTAAGTCCAAGTTAACTTTCAATTAAATCACAATTAAGTCCTAATTAACTCCTAGTTAAATTTTAGTTAAATCCAAATTAATTCCCAGTTAACTTTTAGTTAAGTCCGAGTTAATTTTTAATTAACTTTTATTTAAGTCCTAGTTAACTTTTAATTTATTCCTATTTAAGTTTGAATTAACTTTCAATTAAGTTTCAATTAACTCATAATTGACTCTTAATTAAAAAGGTTCTCTAAAAACATTTTTATTTTATGCACACATAGAAGCCTTTTTGAAAGCTTCTTTGAGCTAGGTCCTCAAAGGATATAAATAGAAGTAGGACCCTTCATTTCATTTAGTTTGTTCAACACTAGTTTTAGGCATGATCTTACATCATAGCCTTGTCATGTTTTTTTCATGTTCATGTTTGCATATGTTAACATAATAAAGATTTGTTTCCACATTTGTTTTCCACATTTTGTGTTCTTGTTTTTAATTCTTATGTTCTTATTTTTTAATCGCATAATCTTGTCTTGTTCCTTGTTTGAAAATTAAACTCAGATCTTTCCTTTAACCTTTGTTCTTATTTTTTTCATGTCCTTAACATTAGGAAGAAGACCAGTAGCAACACAACAAATAAGGAAAGGGTTGGGGGTTAAATTGACCAAGAGTGACACCAGGAGCTTCAATCTAATGCACAACACCACAAAGTGTGCCAACACCTACAACAATAAAACATTTAATGTGAAGTTTAATTTTCACAAAACCTAAAATTAGAGTAGAATTTCACAAAACTTGGGAGAGGAACATGTTTAGAACCTGCGTCTAGGAACAAAGGAAACCAAGAAAGAAAAGCCAAGTAAGATTTTCCTTTTGCCTAAAGAATAACAAAAGTAGGAGATGAGAAGGAAAGAAAAAAACTAAACCCAAATTTTCTCCTACTTAAAGATTAATAGAAGTAAGATATGAGAGGGAGAAAGAGGAAGCGAATGGGATTTTCCTCCCGCTTGAAGAGTAACAAAAACAAGAGACGAGAAAGAAAGAAAAGAATCGAGTGGGATTGTCCTCCTGCCTGAAAAACAAGCAATGGAAACAAAAGAGGAGAGGGAGAAAGACGAGTCGAATGGGATTTACAACTTGTCTAATCAGCAATGAAAACATGCAACGAGAGGGAATGGAAGGAAAGAGAAGAGGAACACGGGAAAAGGTGTAGGGTTTTGGAATGGTGTTGTGCGGGAAAGTAGTCAAGTTTTAAGGTTTAACATACAATTAGGGTATTAATCACCAAACAATTTGATGCCCTATTTTGAATGTTAATTTCATCCATTGGGTAAAGGTGTACGTCCTTTCAAAGGATGTTGATTGGTTTGAAAATGAAAATGTTTGGTGATGGCATGGATTGCTAACATGCGTTAAATATTGCATGTGCATTTATTGGGTTTGCATTGTTTGAAGATAGGTCCAAAATCTAATTGGTATAAATTGGTTTTGAAGCAATGAAGCTGAAGGTCACCAAAAGCCATATCTTTTACATCTATGCACCAAATCTAACGATCTAAAAGGGTAGTAGGTGCACAATGATATCTTCTACAATCCATCTTTGGACCCCAAAAGCAACCAAGGTCTAGTTCAATCACATGGTTCATTTGAGTTTTTAAGTGTACTATGACCAACCTCTCTACCCTACATATGAATCCGTGAAAAATCAAAGTGATTGGTGGTCACAAAGTTTAAAATATAGCTTGGCCAAATGGGTTTGTAAAGGAGTGCAAAACAAATTGAAAGAGATGACCCAATAGTTCAAAAATGTTATTGGTCTTATAATAATAATTTTTTCAATTCTCCAGATGATGTGGTTATTAACACTGCAAATGTGGAATTGGGAATAAACTCCATGGTAATATCTATAAACACCTATAGAATGCATTACCATTAGAATGATATGAAACCATGCACGATATAGTGGCTCAATAACAACATAAATTACATTCTTTATAAGTCCATGCAAAATTCTTTAAAATGATTCAAGTGGACATGGTTGTTACTTTAAAAATTATTATTATTTAAATCTTTGAATAATACATGTTCAATCACTTACAAACCTTCCCAAATATATGTGAAAACTTGTATTTAATGTAGTTGATTTCATTTTTAAAAAATTCAATTTTAAAAGGAAAACCAACAAAATCCAAAGGAATAATGCCCCATTTAAAACTTTCGAAAACATATGTTTTTGGAATAATAAAATTGAAAATGAACAAAAAATTGCTACTCATATGGACTTATGAAAACATGGTCAAATTTTAACTATTCAAAAGTCCCTAACTATTAAATGATTAAGGTTTTTTTTTTTTTAATTCCTCATATGAATTTGTCATCTGGTATTACATTATATATTGAGTCCCAATAACAAATTTGGAATGTGAATCAATATAATTTTTTCCATTTTGTGATGCTCTAATCAGACAACCAATCCATATTTTTCAACTTAAAAGTTCATTATTATTAATAAATGAAATTTTTATCAATAAATAACCACACAATTCTTTTCATAATGAAAATGATAATTTAGATCCAAGTCCCAATTAATAAATTTAAAGATATATTAATCACCTTATGCATTTGAATAAAGGGTACCCAAGGAAAAAACATCATTTCATCACAAGAATGAACCATCGTAACTTGCATCTACCCTACACTATCATTCTAAGGGCTATGGTATTAATATTGGTCTTTTGAATTACAAATCATCTTCTATAATAGTTCAAATATCTTAATTTTAACTTAGCAAAATATAAGTAACTTAGTTTGGCTTGGTTTAGCAAATTTCAAATAGTTTTTAAAAACCAAATTAACCAAATTTAGCCAAGTTTAATGTCAATACCCTATTTTAGCCTAACTTATTTAAAATTTGACAAGTTTAGCCAAGTTTAATTTTTAAATTGTCATGTTTAGCCAAATATAATTTCAATACCTTAATTTAACCTAATCTTTCCATTTTTGCCAAGTTTAGCCAATTTAAAATTACACATAACCATGTTTAGCCAAATTTAGTCTCAATACCTTGATTTAGCCTATTTTATTTTATTTTTTCCAAGTCTAGCCAAGTTTAACTTAAGTAATCATGTTTAGTCATGTTTAGCCACAATACTCTAGTTTAGCTTAATTCATCCAAATTTTGCCAAGTCTAATTAAATTTAACTTAAGTAGCCATGTTTAACCAAATTTTGCCAAATTTTGCTTCAATACCCTAATTTAGCCTAATTTATTTAAGTTTTGCCAAATTTTGTGAAGTTGAACCAAGTTTAACTTAAATAGCCATGTTTAACCAAATTTTGCCAAGGTTAACCAAGTTTGACCAAAATAACTATGTTTAGCCAAATTTTGTCAAATTTAACCTAAATAACCATGTTTAGCCAAGTTTAACCTAAATAACTTGTTTTGCCATGTTTAATTTAAATAACCATCTTTTGCCATGTTTTGCCAATTTTAACCAAATTTAATTTAAATAACCATGTTTAACCATGTTTAGCCAAGTTTAACTTAAATAGCCATGTTTAGCCAATTTTTGCCAAGTTTAACCTAAATTTGTTGTTTATTTGTCTTTTTGTGACTTTTTGTTCGATGGGTTTTCATTTTTTATTTAGTGTTAAAAATTGTTCATACATGAGTTTTCCATTTTTGTTTTGTTTCCAATTTTGAGATTATAATATTGTACCCATATTAATGATTTTGAAAGACTTTTTGTGTAATCTTTGAACATTCCATTCACACTATTTTCAAAAATCATCTAACATGGCATAATTTCCTTCCTCTAGTTTTACTAACATGTTTTTTAAAGTGATAGTTTGTGATGAAAGTTGTTCATTTGACTTGGAATAGTTGATAGTTTTAAATGAAAAGGACATGTGTCAAAATGAATGTCTTGTGCTAAAATTGTGAATGTTTGGTTAGGTGTTTCATAATTTATATGTTTGTTATGTGTTGTTTTAACATTTTTGTAAAACAAATATGGTAAGGTACTGTCTATGATTGGGGTTTTTTAACACGTTTTATTAATGAAAATTTGTGTTTTTGAATGTTTGTGATGTTGTTTGAAACCTATTCAAAATGTTGATGAAGTTTACATATGTTTTGTCACATCATTTGTTTTTAGCTCATAACATTTTATAATTCCATGCCAAATGTTTGTTCCAATGATGTTTAAACCATCACTTTTTAATTTGAAAATTCACAAATTTCAAACTAAATCTTGTGTCATTATAATGTCTAAACACTTTTACAAAAACAAGTTATTTTGATTAAGGAATCCAATAAAAAAAAACCCCATTTGGATAGGTGTCAAAAAAACCATCTTTTCAATTTAGACAAGTTGTTTTGAACTTGTCCTGTGTGATTAAAGGGTGGCTATTTCCATAAGAAGGCTATTGGATTATTTGAGTAGACATTTTGACTATTAGATAGTGGACTATTTGACATGTCAAATTTTTACCCAATTTTTAACAAAAATTATTATCAAATAAACAATTTGTGTAAGTAAATTTAGGTAGGAAGGTAGGTAGGTAGTTCATAAGGTTAGGTAGGTCATAAAAAGGCAAGTAGGTAGGTGGTAGCCTAACTTAATTTACATAACCTAGCTTGTTTAACTTACTTTAATCTATTTAACCTTCTTAAACTAAATCTAGCCTATTTACCCTAACCCTTTAAACATATATGTAGGTTACAAATATTAGGAATTGAAGTCCAAAACTTCACAATGATAAACCAAATCCTTACTAATGGAATACACCATTAAAGTTGTTCAACTTTTGTTATGTTTGTTATTTCACATGTTTATTTCACATTATTAAACATAGTGGTGAAACTTAAATGACAATTAATGGTTAAAGATAATGACTAAATCAAGTGGTTTAATTTAGTGACTTAACATAATGGTAAAACATTAGTTAAATATAATGGCTAAACATAATGGTTAAATTTAATTGATAAATCTAATGGCTAAACTTTGGTAAAACTTAATGATTAGATATAATGATTAAACATAGTGATTAAACATTGGTTAAACATAGTGGCTAAATTCAATTAATAAACCTAATGATGAAACTTCATGCCTAAACTTTGGTTAAATGTAATGGTTAAACATAATGATTAAACTTTACCCAAACATAATGGTTAAACCTACCAACTAAATCTATTGACTAAACATAATGACTAAACTTTAGTTAAACCTGGTTGATAAACACTACATCAAAATGCGTCCTAATTCACTTTGGGTTTCACTAAATTTTCAATTGGTGGCTATTAATGGTTATTAATAGTTATTTTATTGGTGATTATTAATGGCTATTGGTCGTTATTTTATTATAAATTATTATTAAATATTTTTTGTTATATTATCATAAGATATTGGTAATTATTTTATTGCAGGCTATTTTAAATTATTTTACCTTAAGTCATTATATTTTATTTTATATTATTTTAAATTGTTATACTTAAAATAAAATAACTTAAGGTATAACCTAAGGTGAGTTGAATAATTTAAAGTAAAAAATTTATAATAGGTTAATTATGATACTTTAAAATGAAATAATGTATACTAGTTTAAAGTATAATAACTTATAATAACCTATAATAACTCATAATAATTTAAGGTTTAAGTTAGAATAATTAAGGTAGCTTAAAATAATATAAGGTATATCATAAAATAACATAGGGTATTTAAAACAACAACATAAAAATAAAGTTATTTAACAAGGTAAATTATAATAGTGAATTATGTCAACTAGTAGTGAAACATGATGTTTACATAGTGATATTATAATGAAATAACTTTAATCAAGATGAAATCAATAAAATGCAATGAACTTAAGGTTCTATAATGATTTAAGCTAGTGAACTACACCCCACTTTTGTATTAGTAAAACATAATGGATAAATTTCATGATTAAATTTTGGTTAAACCTAATGGCTAAATCTAATGGTTCAACATAATGACTAATCCTTGGTTAAACATAATGACTAAACGTAGGTTAAACTTAATGGTTGAATATAGTGCTTATGCATAATGCCTAAAACTTGGTTACACATAATGGTTAAACATAGGCTAAATCTATTGGTTAAACATAATGACTAAATATAAGTTAAATTTATTGGGTAAATATAATGGTTTAACATAGTGGCTAAACTCATGTTATACATAGTGGTTAAATTTAAATTGTACTTAGTGGCTAAATTTATGTTATACCCAATGGCCAAATATAATGGTTCAACTTAAGTTAAACCTAATGTAAAAGCTATGGCTAAACATAATGGTTAGAAATTTATTCGTTAGCTACACCTAGTGGCTAAACTTAGGTAGGTAAATGGGTGGGTAAATATGATGTAGGTAATATGCAAATAGGTGGGTAGGTAATTAAGTAGATGAAAAAATGTAAGTAGATAAGTAGGTAGATAAGTAATAAGTAGGTGGGTGGGTAATAAGTAACTAACTAACTAACTAACTAGGTAAATAAATGAATGAGTAAGTAAAAGGTATATACATAAGGTAAGAGACCATGTCACATTTTATTAAGGATCATTGGCCATCTTGATTCAATGTTCCACTTGATTAAATACCATTGGTCATTTTATATAAAGATCATTGGCCATCTTGGCTAAATGTTCAGTTTGATTAAAGATCATTTATCATCTTGATTAAATGTTTAATTTGACTAAAAACCATTGGCCATTTTTACTAAGGTTGTGCATTTTGACTATATGTATTTAGTCAAATTAATCATTATAATCAAGTTGATTAATCAGAAAATACATGTGTCATTTGAACCCTTAACCTCTAATCAAAATGTATATGTCCATTAATCAAAACAATAAATTAATCAACTTGAACTTCTTAAAAAACCATGATTTGTAATAGTGAAATCACCTATAAATTGATTATGAATTTGTTTTATTACACACAATCTATGATCAATAAATGTTAACATTTATTACCTAATAAAAAAAATTCATCTATCATTAGTAATCAATGTTGATCATATATCTTTATTAAAGTGTCACATCTTACATTGCTTAATGGTTTTGATGAATCTTTGTTTTTTTGGGTGTAAAATAACATTCATAATAATTTTTTGTTCATCATTAAGTTATTTTATTTGTGATGCAAATTTTTTGTATAAAATAAGTTCATTGGTTGTTTGACAAACATGTGTTAATTGGTTCTTTTCAATATTTTTTTTTGGATTACTTATGGTTTTCATATGTTAAATCACATAGTTCAACTTATTTGGTATTTATAGATAATACATTTTTACCTACTTCAATTTAACCATTATATGGATAATGGTCTTTTGGATTTTTGTGAAAATTAAATGAAACTCAATGGATAATTTTATTATGTTCATGTTTTTTGAACATTATTTTCTTAAATATATGTAATTTAATTGTGATGTCACTTTTTATACTTATCAATTAATGATTTGTATTGTATGTTTATCAAGGTAGGAGGTGAATTGTGTAATATTTTGTGGTGATGGTACAATTTTTTATTTTTTTTTCATGTATTCATAAATTGAAATGATCTTATTGAGTGATAAAATGGAATTGATAACAATATGTGCATTACTTGTTGACAAACATTTATTGTGCATTTAAAAATATATTTCCTAATTCTTTTATTCATTTAGATGTTCATGTTTGGTCATGTTCACATTTTTTCAACATGAATTGCATTTTTTGTGTAACAGATTTGTTTATTAAATTGTTTAAGTAGAAAGTGTAATAAGTTGTAGCAACATATCAATCTAAAATGTGTTGCGCATATGTGAAGCGTGCATTAAAGACAAAATATTTCATGTTTGTTTCTAATGCATGCGTCACATATGCATTAAAATATTTTTGTTTTGAAATGAACAAAAAATATTTTTGTGCATTTCATTAGAGGTTTAGGATATTGAAATCAACAAACTAGTTGATATTTTTCTTCCATGTTCATTCGTGTCGATGTATTTGTGTGCTATGAATTTTAATTGGAAATTTTTTTTGATCATAAATATTCATGAACAAAAATTTCAATAGCTTTTTACTTTACGAACTTAATTCATTTTTAGGAAGAGGTTTGATTTTGATTCTAATAAAAGGCTAGTTTCCCAATTCGATCCTTGCATTAGTTCCATCAAATGAGTATTAAGCTAAATCACGAGAACTTGAACCCTTGGATTTCACACTTGGTTTCAAACCAAACCCTAAACCCTTGACACTAACTAATGATATGCATGAAGGAAACAAGACACACAACATTTCTAGCTTCTCACTTTGCTCCATCCTCGAAAATGATATTTTTGATCCAATGGTTATGATGGTTCAAAAATTAATTAAAAAATTGAATAAACTTCTTGGGCCCAAGGGAAAAAATTTGGTCTTCATCCCAAGAGCATTCCTTTTATTATCTTGAACCCAATTTTTTGATGCCGTAAAGTGTGCCATGTAGGATGATGACATGTCATTTCAATGATTTCAAACCCAAACCCCATGTAAAATCACTTGGGTCCAATTTTAAGTTCTTAACCAATAGAATTGCTCTATTCCATTTACAAATCGGACCTGGGCCCTCGTGTAAACTGGGCCTTAAGTGGGAGGTTTGTCAACACTTGGTGGTCCATAGGTAAGTAAGTAAACAGGCGGGTGTGTCACACTGTGTGGCCTTGCCATTTATATTTTTTTAAAAGTATTTTAACGCAAAAGAAGAATTATGGAAACTCAAATATTTCACCATGCAAAAACATAATCTTCAAAAAAAAAAATCCTCTAAAAGAAACCAAAATCCTTCAAGATATTACAACTCTTTAACTAATCTCAAGTTTCAACACAAGCCAAAATATTATTATTTTTCAAAAATGCTCATATAAAAATAGACCTATTATTATTACCTAGGTGCCAAAATCCATTAAGCTACTATACTCCATAATGAATCTAAACACAATAATATCCTTGCCTAACCATGGTACGCAAGGCCAACAAAAAAGCAACTGAGCTATATACACCATGGTTAGCTAGGGAACTGGAACCAAACAGAAACTTGATTCAGGGATCACTTATCATCCATCCTTCTTGTTGCGCTGGTGGGTGCTGGTTTTTCGACTCTTCTGGCTCCCCCCCTTCATTAGGGTTTAGAGCCGCCATTGGTACTCTACTTTGCTCCTTGCACAGGCGTGGGTTTTCTCCTCTCCGGTGCCTTGTGTCTACGCTCTCTCCTCAGCGGCAGCGGAACGCACCGTCACCATGGTGAGATCTCCTCCTTCCTTACATAATTTTCAAGAACTTGGAGTTTCTCTTCCTTTCTTTGTTTAAGGTTTCGGAAATCAACTTTTCGGCTTTTTCCTATGAATACCATCGGTCTCATCTTCAACGATATTGCTGATTTGCGGTGGTTGTAAAGCTGTGTGGAGGAAGTCTATGGTGTCGTAAGAGTTAGTGTCTGATGTTTCTCTCTCTCTCTCCTTTCCCTTGGGTGTCGATTTCCAATGGCTTTAGGAAAAGGGATTATTGCATCTCTACATGTACAAGAGGTTCCGATGGAAATGACGAGTATTGATGGTTTTTTTTTCTTGTTCCGGGGACGATTGCAGTCGCTCATTGCAAACGAGGACTTCCAGCATATTCTGCGTGTGCTCAATACGAACGTCGATGGAAGACAAAAGATCATGTTTGCCCTGACCTCTATCAAGGGAGTGGGCCGGCGATTCGCAAACCTTGTATGCAAGAAGGCAGACGTGGACATGAGTAAACGGTAGGTTTCCTCGGGATCTCATAAAGTTATGACTGCACTCATTGTTATGTCATCTTCAAAGTGTTGTGGAGATTTTTCTGCAATCTTGTAGGTATGTCCCATATCAGACCATTATGAAAATATCTTGCTGACATTTGGCCTTCCAGGCATCATGCAACAAACCTTGCAAAGTATTCTGGTCTTGCCTCGTTAGGGGAGATATTTGTTAAGAGGTTGTGTATGTAATGCAGATGCTCTGCATTTGTACTTCCTCCCAGTAGCAGAGAGGGCGTTATTCTCAATAGAGTAGTGTTATCACAACTTAGACATTACCTTCTTCCTGTTGTCCAAGGATTCTTTAGCCAGAATTCACAGACCCATATACATGACATAAATTTCCATTGTTGAACTATAAGCTGCAGTCATAATCTCTCATAGGGAATGCTTTGGAATTTGAAGGAGTCCATCGTCTTGGTGTCGAAGTGATATTGATCTGCCTGTCAGATAGGAATCAATAAAGCATATGACACTAAATATCTTAGAATGCACTAAATATTTACTACTAAATAATGCACTCTGGCATGTTATAGTAGATCTCCAACAACTTTGTTTTTCTTTATATATGTGCACTGAATGTAGTGTTGTGTGTATTACAAGGCCAAAGTATTATTTGCATGTAGTTTACTGGAAAGCTCCTCCTTTTGTCTTGTATCCCAGTATAAACACTCTTCCAGCATATGTCTGTACTTGTGTTTGTGAGAACATTTTAAGTCAAGGTACTCTTCAATTCTTGGAGGAGGATTATCACTGGCATGTTTTGCTGGATTGACCAGACATAAATGTCAGGTACTTGAGAGTTTTGGGGAACAACAGTTTCCAACTTGTTGCTTTTTTCCTTCCCCTCCAAATGGCCCTGGGGGAGCAACAGTTACTGCCTGCCTTCTGTGTGCAGTTTCTTGCCAACTTCTGTTGGTCTGCTGTCTCTGACATAAGCTTTCTTTGTATGATGACAGTGCTGGAGAGCTGAGTGCTGCAGAGCTGGAGAATCTTATGGTGATTGTAGGGAACCCTCGACAGTTCAAGATTCCAGACTGGTTTTTGAACAGGAAGAAGGACCACAAGGATGGGCGGTACTCACAGGTTGTATCCAATGCCCTTGACATGAAACTCAGGGATGATTTGGAGCGGCTAAAGAAGATCAGGTATGGTGCATATCACTTGTTGTAGTAAGCTTCTCACTGCCTTTATGGATTTTACTGAGTTCATTTGGAATTATCACAATTGTTTAAGATCGTATGAATGGAATGGGGATTCAGGAACCATCGGGGTCTTCGTCATTACTGGGGCTTGCGGGTACGGGGACAACACACTAAGACCACAGGACGGCGTGGTAGAACTGTTGGTGTGTCTAAGAAAAGATAATTTGGTTTATGTTTTCTTCAATGTGCTTGTGGCCAAAGTTACTTGCTTTTGGTTTTTGGTATGGCAGTTGGAAGCAAATTATATGGCACAGGAAAATGAGATAAGTTTTGTTGTATGAACAGTCTTTATTGGTGGGAACAGATTAGTCAATATTTTGGACTTGGCTGTGACTGGTAATTGAATTTTGCATCACCAATTTTGAACACTAATTTTTAGTCATGTTAGGTATGAAATGTGGTGGGAGTGCACCACTTCTGATTCCATTTAGATTCTAGGAAATTGATGACAAACTCGAGTGTTCCCACTTTGCATGTTAGGTCACAGATAGGTTTGTTGGATCCTGTTGACATTCCAAACTTGCTGTGTTTTTGCAGTGTTAATAACACAAAAGTTAGCCTTCCAAAATTCACATTTTATTTTGTGCATCAAATGTTCTGCATCCCCAGTGTTGAGCTTATTGGAATCTGCTCGGGGTGTAGAAGGTTCCAACCACTCTGCTTCAGCTTAGATTCTGATTTTCACAGGGATTGTTGTGGCATGTGCCAATTTGTTATTGTGAAGGTCTCTTTGCAATTTCATACGCGGTATGAATAAAATGAGGCATTTTGGAATCAAAAAATTGGCATATACTAACTTTTTCATAAGATTTGGTGTAACTATGGTTTGTGGAATAACATGCTGCTATGTGAAGATTATGGATGCCTTGGACGCAATAGGCAATTTTCACCCATGCCTACATTAAATTATATTTTAGTATGCACACTTATGCTTAAAGAAAAGGGCTGTTTGCATTGAAATTTCTGAGGTATCTTAAATGAATGTAGCTACTTTTTTCTTCTTCCTGCAGCGAAGCAAGGTGGTGCTATTACCACGAATTTGGTAATGTCATGCAGCAGTGCTGCTATTCGGCCTACAAATACTCTGAAAAGATTCTGGATGATACTCTCTCAAATAATTAGAGTAGATTCTAGTAATCGAACACCGAAGCCGAATACGCTCTAAACCGTAAGCACAAACAAACTCTACACTAAGACACGGTGCCCCCAATGAGTGTTAATGGGTGTTTATGCCCCAAAAAACGAGGGATCTATTGCAGTAATTTCAGGTCAATTCTTTCTCAGCACATTGGTGTAGTTTCTTTACTGTCGCCTTGTAAGGATTCAATTTAGATTGTGGGCAACGTTCAGAGCACAAAAGCGCCAGGACTCAGATGGGTGGGTGCCCCGAACAGATGCAGCTGAAAAATCATCACCACCACCAAGTCTGGCAATTGCAGGTGTCCCACATGAAAGAGCTGTGTAGACACAGCAATTGCAGCAACAAAAAAGGCCACTGCAAGCTCTTTCTCAACCTCAACTTCATTCTCCCTACACGCTGCACCAGTAAATGCTTGCCCCTCATCAACTGTATGTGCCAAGCTTGGGTTCCCAACACCTGGGTCCACAGTCCAAGCATATCATTTCCCAGCAGTCCTTTACCCTCCAGAAACAGCTGGGCCGGCAGCAGCAGGTAGGAGGTCTTTCACAGGTTTTCCAGTCTTCTCTGTCATCATTACCACAGCAATCAGCTCTTGTCTCTCCTGTGGGATCTGGACTTTCATCTCTTACTAAGCAGCTGTGGACTCTCCCCCAGCAAACCAGGTTGAAGGACAGATGTCGCAGATTCCTGGGCCAGCTACACTAGTGCAAGCAAAGCAGTTCCAGAATAAGCAGCAGAATAGGCAGCAATAGGCTTTTCACTTATCCAAAGGACTGAGTCATGTATGGAGGGTCTTCCTAAGTCCAACCATCTCCCTGGTAATGTGAGTCTTCGAAATAACCAGATGTCTGGTGAGTTACCTGGCCAACTGGGGGCATGGCACATCCATTGTAGCAAGGGCAAAGGGTTCTTCAGCCAGAAGGGCAGATGCAAGTAGTGAAGCTACAAGCTTGGTCCCAGCAAGCTATAACTTGACAGGTGCCTCAGCTGCAATCTCAAGGGTCTCAATTGCAAGGAGGAGCTCAATCACAAGGGCTCGCTTTTGCAGCAGTGCAACAGCAGGGACCACAGCATCAGCAAGGGACCCAGGAGCTGGTGCCTAACCAGCAAATGGCCATGCCATCACACCAACATGCACAGGAATGTCAACCCATGATGCCAGAGTGGTTGGCCTGCCACAGGCCCATGCTGTCATGAAAGGTGCAGCAGATCAGTTTCCACTGCATCTTAAGGTTCCATGAAACTGGGTACTCACATCTACACTCCTGTATTAGGATACATCCCTCTACAAGATTCTATGGCTACGCAAGAACACTGAACTAACTCCAACACCAGCAGTCTTAGCCAATTAAACAAAAAAAGGCTGCCAGAAAAACCAAAGTAGATCAATGTGAAAACACACACAACGACAGATAAAACGTCACACCACATGCAGCACAGAGGCAGAAAATTTCCCCTCTGATGTGGTCCCCACTTTCTGAATTCTGCACAAGCAACCTCAAAAGCATACAAAAGCCTCCAAAAGCCCCCCAATTTGCTTTCTTAATAAAAATTGCAGAAACTTTGAATGAATCAAAAGACTGAAATTTCAAGCTTGCTTGTGGCAGTCAAACATCCAGAAGAGATGCTTGGAAATTTCACAACAAAACTTGTGCTCTTGTCGAAATTTGAGTACACCACAAATATTTGACAGTTTTGCTGCACTCTCCCTCAACCACCATTTCTTACCCTCGTTTCGCCAGAATGCAATACTAAAATCCTAAAAGCATAAGTAAAACCAACACCATAAAGAAGACCAATGAAATCACCCTAATCCAGCTAACTCCTGAGTTTCCAGAAGGTCACCAACCCTACTGGCCGAAGAAGGTTCAAGACTCCAGTTTCCAAAACAGAAAACCATGGAGATACTCAAATTCTGCAATTCTGCACTCTGCTACATTTATCCTTTTGTAGATGAGACAAAAGCAGGCAAATCAGATGGAGGGAGGGGAAGAGGAGGCTCATGCTTGTATAACTCGTGTCCTGGCTTTTCGACAAAAGAAGCTTCTCTATCAGAAGAAGAAAACCAGTAAAACCCTAATCCTCATCTTCTGCCTCATTGTCAGCAATATTAAAGTAGCGCAACTCATAGACATTACGATCCTTGTTGGAAGCAATCACACGCAACCAATCCCGCACATTATGCTTCTTCAGATACTTTTTCGTCAAGTACTTCAAATACCTGCAAACAGCGCCACACACTCACACTTAGAAACCCTAATAGAAGTTTGATATTGACATTTAAAGTGCAAGAAGCATACGTATCTTAGAACAGGTTCAAAACTACTGAAGACTCTTCATGCCCATTGGACATACTCAAACGTCTAAAAAGGAAGGGTCAAAATCTGCACACTGTGGTTCATATGCGCATCCAAGAGACATAAAAGAGTAAAGCGAGAGAGAGAGAGAGAGAGAGAGAGAGAGAGAGAGAGAGAGAGAGAGAGAGAGAGAATTGCTCTATCTATATGAAAATGCATT
>Ga0116229_10000773_pt1 | contig 46111 bp, 37 predicted proteins | sample S1TSphgellanicum_3_FD_87313 | JGI IMG/M metagenome (GOLD analysis project Ga0116229, IMG submission 87313) | Host-associated microbial communities from peat moss isolated from Minnesota, USA - S1T2_Fc - Sphagnum magellanicum MG | ecosystem: Host-associated > Plants > Peat moss > Unclassified... | reverse complement strand
TCGGCGTCGCCGGGCAGATCATTCCGTGGAACTACCCGCTGACGATGGCCGCGTGGAAGCTCGCGCCGGCGCTGGCCGCCGGGTGCACCGTCGTGCTCAAGCCCGCGGAACAGACGCCGCTCTCGATCCTGGCGCTGGCCGAGGACTTCCTCGAAGCCGGCGTGCCGAAGGGGGTGATCAACATCGTCACCGGCGACGGGCCGGGCGCTGGCGCCCCGCTCGTCGCGCACCCCGATGTGCGGAAGATCGCGTTCACCGGGAGCGCCTCGGTCGGGAAGCAGATCATGCGCACCGCCGCCGATACGCTGAAGCGCGTCTCGCTCGAGCTGGGCGGCAAGTCGCCGAACATCTTCTTCGCCGACGCCGACTTCGAGAGCGCGATCGACGGCGCGCTCTTTGGCGTCTTCATCAACCAGGGGGAGGTCTGCTCGGCCGGCAGCCGGGTCCTCGTGCAGCGCGAGATCTACACGAAGTTCGTCGACGCCGCGGCCGCGAAAGCGCGGACGATCACGGTCGGGAACGGCCTCGATCGCGAGACGAAGATGGGCCCGCTCGTCAGCGCCGAGCAGCGGAACCGCGTCCGCGAATACCAGGCGATCGGCGCGCGCGAGGCGAAGGTCGCCGCCGGCGGGGGCGTGCCACCGGCGCTCGAGACGGGGTGGTACGTCGAGCCGACGATCTTCTACGACGTCGACAACGGCGCGCGGATCGCGCAGGAGGAGATCTTCGGCCCGGTGATGAGCGTCATCCCGTTCACCGACGAGGCCGACGCGATCCGGATCGCGAACGCGACGCCCTACGGGCTCGCCGCGGCCGTCTGGACGCGCGACATCTACAAGGCGTTCCGGGTCGTCAAGGCGATGGAAGCCGGCATCGTCTGGGTGAATCACATGCAGCCGACGATGGTCGAGGCCCCGTGGGGCGGCTACAAGGCGTCGGGGTTCGGGCGAGAGCTCGGCCGATGGGGCGTCGACGAGTATCTCGAGACGAAGCAGGTCTACATCAACCTCGACGAGAAGCCGATCGGCTGGTACTGACCGGTCAGTCCCGGCGAATCCCCATCGAGATGTACTTCGTCTCGACAAACGCCTCCATCCCCTCGCTGCCGCCCTCGCGGCCCAATCCCGATTCCTTGAAGCCGCCGAACGGCGCCTGCGCCGTCGATGGCAGCGGATCGTTGACGCCGACGATCCCGAAATCGAGCCGCTCGGCGATGCGCCAGGCGCGCGAGAGGTCGTTGGTGTAGCAGTAGGACGCGAGCCCGTACGGCCCGTGGTTGGCGCGGGCGATCACCTCATCGTCGGACGCGAACGTCGTCACGGGCGCGACCGGGCCAAACGTCTCCTCGCGCATGACGAGCATCTCGTCCTGCACGCCGGTCAGGAGCGTCGGCTGGAAGAAGTACCCGGCGCCCGCGTCGCTTGCGCGCTGCCCGCCGACCCGGGCGCGCGCGCCGGCGGCGACTGCGTCGCTGACGTGCGACTCGGCCTTGCGCACGCCCGCCGCGTCGATCAGCGGACCGACGTCGGTCCCCGCGCGCAGTCCGTCGCCGACGACGAGCGCGCGGACGAGCGGCTCGAACGCCTCGAGAAACGGACCGACGACGGACTCGTGCACGAAGAAGCGGTTGGCACAGACGCAGGTCTGGCCCGCGTTGCGGAACTTGGAGAGGATCGCGCCCCGCGCGGCCGCGTCGATGTCGGCGTCGTCGAAGACGATGAAGGGCGCATGGCCCCCCAGCTCGAGCGAGACACGCTTGACCGAGCCGGCCGCCTCGCGCATCAGGTGCTTGCCGACCTCGGTCGAGCCGGTAAACGTGATCTTGCGGACGTCGGGGTGGTGGAGCAGCGTCGCGCCGACGCCGACCGGATCGCTCGTCGTCAGCAGCATCAGGACGCCGGGTGGGAGCCCCGCATCGCTGAGGACGTCGGCGATCGCCAGCGCCGTCATCGGCGTCTGCTCGGCGGGCTTGAGGACGACCGTGCATCCGGCCGCGATCGCCGGCGCGACCTTGCGTGTCACCATCGCCGCCGGGAAGTTCCACGGGGTGATCGCGGCGACGACGCCGACCGGCTGGCGCACCGCGAGCAGCCGCTTGCCGGGGACCGAGGCGGGGATCGTGCGGCCGTACAGACGTTCCGCCTCGCCGGCAAACCAGCCGAAGAAGCTCGCGGCGTAGGTGATCTCGCCGCGCGCCTCGGCGAGCGGCTTGCCGCCTTCGCGGGTCAGGACCGCGGCGAGGATGTCCGCCCGCTCGGTCATCAGCGCTTCGGCGCGCCGCAGGATTCGCGCGCGATCGGGGGCCGGCGTTGCGGCCCAGCCTGCTAGCGCGGTCTGCGCGCTGGCGACGGCGCGCAGCGCGTCGGCCGGCGTCGCGTCGGCGACGTCGGTCAGATGGGCGAGCGTCGCCGGATTGTGCACCGCGAAGGTGCGGCGCGCGGATTCGGTCGGCGAGGGAGCAGTTGTCGGTGCGATGCCGGCCATGATGTGGAGACTCCGCGCGGTGGATGCGACCGAAATCTAGCGTTTTTCGAGACTTGTTATTGACACGATTTCGGGGCATTCACATATTCGCCGCCACCAAGCCGACCGCTGTCCGGCTTGCGGTGATCAGCGACGCAGCCTTTCGGGAGGTGCCCATGCCTGCTCCGCTCCAGCTCCGTCGCGCCCCGCCGCCACTCGTGGCGTCGCGGTAAGCGGCTCGCGTGCGATCCACGTGATGCCAGCAGCAGTGTGACGCCGACCGCCTGACGAACACCCGTCCGACGCGTACAGCGGGACGCCGGGCCGATCGCCCGCCGCGCCGCACAAACTGCCGACACTCGAGCGTCTCGACCCGCGCCTGGCACCTGCCACGCGGGCCGCCGATCCGTGCCGCTCGTCGCCATTCAGCCGAGGAGTGTTCGTGACCGCCCTTCGATGTCCGCTTGTGGTCGCGGTGGGAGCGCTGGGCTGCGCACTCGCCGTCAGTGCGATGCGCGCCGATGCGCAGCAGGCGGTCCCCACGGTGGCCGTGACCGGCCGCGTCGTGAGTCCCGCGGGCGCGCCCGTCGCGTTTGCCCAGGTCTCGATCGCGTCGCTGCAGAAGGTGACGCAGACCAGGGATGACGGCCGCTACGTGATTCCGCTCGCCGCCAGCGACCTGCAGGGGCAGACCGTGACGGTCGTGGTGCGGGCGCTCGGGTACAAGCCCGTGTCGGCGACGCTCATCCTGACGGCGCCGCTCGCGCCGGTCAACTTTGCCCTCGAAGCGAACCCGCTGCACCTGGGCGAGATCGTCGTCACCGGCGCCGGTACGTCGACGAGCTCCGAGAAGCTGGCGACGGTGCGCACGACGATCGACTCGACGCGGATCGCCGGGAGCAATCAGCCGAACGTCGTCGACGCGATCGCGGCCAGCGCCCCCGGGGTCAACGTCACGTCGAATGCCGGCGACCCGGGCGCGTCGGCGTCGATCCGCATCCGCGGCGACAACACGCTCGGGCACACGCCCGACCCGCTCTTCGTCGTCGACGGGATTCCGATCGACAACTCCACGACGACGGTCGCCGGACTCGATCCGCAGACCGGCGGCCCACAGGGTGGTGTCGCCAGCCCGAATCGGGCGATCGACATCAATCCCGATGACATCGAGTCGATCGAGATCCTGAAGGGCGCCGCGGCGGGCGCGATCTACGGCGCGCGCGCCGGCCAGGGCGTCGTGCTGATCACGACGAAGCGGGGGCGGGCGGGGAAGACGACGACGTCCCTCTCGACCAGCTACGGCGTCGCCAACGCCGTCGACTTCCCCAAGCTGCAGCGCGAATACGGGCAGGGCGACGACGGCCAGCCGGATCCCTGCATCACCGGCGGATTCACCCCGGGCGTCCCCGGGTGTCTCTCGGACGGCGACAGCTGGGGCCCCAAGCTCGCCGCCGGCACACCGACGTACGATCACGCCGACGAGGTCTTCCAGACCGGCACCTACACCGACAACAACCTGACGGTCTCGGGCGGCGACGCGAAGAGCAGCTTCTTCGCGTCCGGCTCGTACACCGACCAGGTCGGGACCGTGATCGGCCCGCACAACTACCTGCACCGTGCGTCGGTCCGGCTGAAGGCGGATCGCGAGGTGCTGCCCGGCCTCACGCTCACCGGCAACATCTCCTTCGCCAACACGGCGCAGGACGCCGTCCAGAAGGGCTACAACTACAGCAGCATCACGTTCACCTCGTGGCTCACGCCTCCCGACTTCAACAATCTGCCGGTCTACAACCAGTACGGACAGCAGCGCTCGGATCGCCTGCCGTTCCCGACCGGGATCGACGCCGGCGCGACGCGCGGGTACGACGACCCGTTCTTTTCGGCGGAGAACAACCAGAGCACGACGAACACCAATCGCACGATCTCCAACGGCGGCGCGTCGTGGCAGGCACTGAGCTGGCTCAAGTTCCAGGAGAACCTGGGCGTCGACTATTCGCACGACAATCGCGTCCAGGGACAGCCGATCGGCAACTCGCAGACCGCGCTCCCCGGCGGCCAGGTGATCCAGGAGGACTTCGATCACTTCCAGCTCGATCAGACGGTGCTCGGGACGGCCACCTGGTCGCACAGCGCGAACCTCGGCGGCTCACTGACCCTGGGCAGCAATCTCAATACGCGGAGCTTCCAGGCATTTGGCGCGGTCGGCGACGTGCTCTTCTCCGACTTCCCCTACTCGCTGAACAACACGAATACGCAGCGCACGCCGGTCTACTCGCAGGTCTACTACATCCACGACCTTGGCTACTTCAGCCAGGGGACCCTCGATCTCGCGCAGCAGCTCTACCTCAAGGCCGGGCTGCGCTACGACCAGTCGTCGACGTTCCCCAACAACGCGGCGGCGTTTCCGAGCGGCAGCGCGGCGTGGGACGTGACGGACCACATCCCGTCGCTTGCCAGGCCGGTACTCTCGTACGTCAAGCTCCGCGTCGCGTACGGCCAGAGCGGGACGGAGCCGAACCCGTACCTGACGACGAAGTACTACTGCGCCGCCTGCAGCTACACCGACTTCTTCAGCGCCTCCGTGCTGTCCGCCGCCGGTCAGAACGGGCAGGGCCTCTTCACGCCCGACACCGCGCCGGGAAAGCTCAAGGTCGAGCGCACGGGCGAGTTCGAGACGGGCACGGATCTCGGCCTCTTTCACAACGTCGCCGATCTGAGTCTGACGTACTATCACAAGCTGTCGACCAACGTCATTCTGCCGATCAACGTGCCGCCGTCCAGCGGCTACAGCAACGAGTGGGACAACGGCGCGACGATCCGCAACGACGGCGTCGAGTACGCGCTGAACGTGCGACCGATCCAGGGGACATTTGCCTGGGACTTCGGGATCCAGTACGCGGCGAACTGGAACGCGGTCACGAAACTGACCGGCACGACGTTCCTCGGCTACGGCGGGCTCGGTGGGTTCGGCTATTCGTACACGCAGCTGGGCGGCCCGGTCGATGCGTTCCGCGGTCAGGACTACGTGCGATGCGGCCGCGGCATCGTGCTCAACGGCACGTACAGCGTCGACGCGAACTGCACGAAGTCGCAGATCAAGGACCATGCGCTCTTCATCGACGACGGCACGCTCGGTGGCGAGGGCGCCGGTTATCCGATCATCGATCCCAACGATCGCTATCTTGGCAGCGCGGACCCGAAGTGGACGGGCAACTTCCACACGAACTTCAAGTGGAAGCACTGGAACCTCTTCGTCCTGATCGATGTGCGCGAAGGCGGCCTGGTCTTCGACGAGACGCAGCAGGTGCTCGACGAGTACGGGACGTCGCAGTCGTCGGCGCAGTACCGCAATACGACGGTGACGTTCGGCAAGAACTACTTCAAGGGACCGGTCGCCGGCCCCGGTGCGGGGACGCCGGCCGTCCTCGACCAGAACTGGTTCCAGAACTACCAGGGCGGACTCGCCTCCGGCCCGATCACGCCGTACCTCTATGACGGCAGCTACGTGAAGCTGCGCGAGCTGGCGCTCTCGTATCGGTTCGACAGCCGCTTCGTCAGTCGCCACCTCGGGCTGTCGACGATCGAGCTGCGGGCGGCCGGCCGGAACCTCGTCACGTGGTCCCGCTACCCGAGCGGCGATCCGGAGGTCAACGCCGGAGGCGCCGAGACCGGTGCGCAGGGGATCGACTTCTTCGGCATTCCGCAGACACGCACGTTCGTCTTCACCGTCATCCTGACCCGGTGAGGATCCCGTGACCCATACCCGGACTTCCCATATGCGTCGGCTCGTGTCGTCGGTCGCCGGTGCCGGCGCGCTCGCCCTGGTGCTCGCGGGCTGCAACGACTTCCTGAAGGCGAAGAACCTCACGCACAATCCCAACTACCCGACCGTCGGCACGACCGGCGCGCTCTTCATCTCGGCGCAGGCCGATATCTACTACCAGAACGAGGGCCAGCTCGCGCGCACGGTCTGCATCTGGATGCAGCAGTGCGGCGGACAGGCGGCGCCATTCTCGTCGCTCAACCTGTATATCTACGGACCGGATGATTACCTGAACAACTGGTCGGCGATCTATGACGGCGGCGGTCTGATCGATCTCAAGGCGATCGAGCAGCAGAGCCTCGCCGTGGGCGATTCGCTCTTCACCGGGCAGGCGATCGTGCTCGAGGCGATCCAGATGAGCATGGGGGCCGACATCTGGGGGAACGTGCCGTACAGTCAGGCGTCGCAGTTTCCCGCCATCAAGACCCCGGTGTCCGATCCGCAGGCGCAGGTCTACGACAGCCTCGAGACGGCCCTCTCGCAGGCCATCGTCTACATGAATGCCACGGGCGCGACCAACGTCGGGGCGCAGGCCAGCGACAACCTCTATGGCGGCGCGGCGGCGCCATGGATCGCGCTCGCCAATACGCTCAAGGCGCGCATCTTCATCCACCAGGCGGAGAAGCTCGGCGTCACCGCGTATGACTCCGTGCTCACGTATGCGGCCCAGGGGATCACCGATCCGACGGGCGCCGGCGATTTCATCAGCGTGCACACCGCGACGGCCAATACCGCGAATCTCTGGTCGGATTTCCAGAGCATCTACGCGGGCGACATTTCGGCCGGCGGCACGATCGTGAACATCATGAACGGCCAGACCGACCCGCGCCTCCCCGCGTACTTCACGGACGTCGGTGGCCTGTACATCGGGTCTGACACGGCATCCGGCGCGACGCTCTCGACGCTCTCTGCGACGCGCTCGGCGCAGACCTTCGGCCAGCCGATCGTCACGTATGCCGAAAACCAGCTGATGATCGCCGAAGCCTACTGCCAGCTGCACAACAAACCCGCGGCGACGACGGCGTTCAATGCCGAGCAGACGGAGCAGGGCGTGACGCCGACCGGGCCGGTCAACCTCGGCACGATCATGACCGAGAAGTACATCGCCCTCTTCCAGAACATCGAGGTGTGGAACGACTGGAAGCGGACCGGCTATCCGGTGCTCGCGCCGCTCGGCGGGGCGCAACAAATCCCGCGTCGGTTGACCTATCCGCTGACCGAGCGGGACGCCAATCCGAATACGCCGCCCGATGGCGTCCAGAACCCGAACGATCCGACCACGACCCCCGGGGTGCCGATCGCGTCCGGCTGCTAGGGATCCGCGGTCAGTCGACGAGCATGGTGGGCCGGAGGGGTGGCGGCGGCAACGCGGTCACCCCTCCGGATATGATGAAGGCCATGACATCGGCGCTGGGCGCGTCGAGGCGCGTGACGTCGGACGCCGGGTACAGCAGGAGCCGGCCGGAGAGGCTGTAGGAGAACGGCACGTAGACCGTCACAAAGTCGGGCATCCCGAGTCGCTCGAGTGACTCCTGTGTCAAAAAGCCGATCGCCCTGGCGCGACCGTCGGTGCCGTACGGCACCAGCACCGGGACGTCGAACCGCCGGTGCTCCCCGACGAAGGCATTGAGCAGGTCCTTCGTCGACGAGTAAAGCAGCCGGACGAAGGGGAGCCGCTCGATCAGGCCGTCGAGCGATGTCAGCAGGCCGCGCGTCAACAGGGTCGAGCCAAGGGCGCCGACCGCCGTGATGATCGCGATCGTCAGCGCGAACCCGAACCCCGGGGTGCGCAGGCCGAGCCAGCCGTCGATCGTGGTGAAGATGCGGACGCAGACGTACACCGTCACCGCGATCGGGGCGACAAATGCCAGCCCGCGCAGGAAGTACGTGACGAGGCGGCGCATGTCGGTTCGGGCAAGGTTACCGCACCGCGAACCCCCCGCAACCCCTGCGCCCGACGGTCGTCCTCCAGAGAGAGGGCGCCGCGCCGTACCCCGAGGTTCCGTATTGAGCATCCCTGATTCGCACGACGGCCGCGTGAACGGGTCGACGCCGGCCGCGCCATCCAGCGGCAACGGCCACCCGTCGCGCCCGTCGGGGAGCCGCTACTCGGCCGCGCGCGCAAGCGGTGCGCGCTGGAAGCCCCCCGAAATCTCGACGCTCGAGGGGATCGAGTTCCTGCACGCGCACGCCGGACTCGAGCGCCGGGGGGCGCGCGTCCGCACGAAGATCATCCTCTTCGTCGCCGCCGCGCTCGCTCCCACGTTCCTCGTGCTCGGCTTCTGGTTTCTGCCGAGGATCTTCTGGACGGTCCAGCTGATCGAGTCGGGGGAAAGCGCGCGCACGATCGCCGCGCTCGTCGTCCGACGGCCGACGCCCGATGTCGTCAACGACGTCTTCTCGACGGCCCAGGGGCGGATTCTGTACCTCGGCGTCGTCGACACCGCTGGGCACGTCCTCGTCGCCCGCTCCGAGCACAACACCCTCTTTCCGCCGCCGGCGGTCCTCCGTGCGGCGAGCCTCGAGGGATTGCGCTTCGACGGGCGCGAGCTGTGGGTCGTGCGGCCGACGCGTGGTGGCGAGCGCGTCCTCCTCGCCTGGTCGCTCGAGCGGGCGATCGAGGCATGGTATCGAATGCGGCGCCTCTTCACCGCGGCGACGATCGTCGGGATCACCGTCGCGTGCTTCCTGGCGTGGATCCTGTCGCGGCGCGTCACGCGCCCGCTCGAGTCGGTGACGGTCTCCCTCGATACCCTGACACGGCAGAGCGAATGGAATCTCCGGACGCGCGTCGCCGTGCGCACGCGCGATGAGATCGGCGACCTCGCGGTCTGCGTCAATCGCTTCATCAGCGAGCTCGCCCGCCTCGTCGAGAGCACGCGCGACGCGGCGGAACACGTCGTCCGCCGCACCGAGGAGCTCGGCGCGTCGACGGAGGAACTGACGGCCTCCGGCGAGGAACTGACCGCCACGGTCGAGCATGTCGCCGCGGACGCGGCGGCGCAGGCCGTGGCCGCGGACGAGGCGCGCGAGGAAGCGATCAGCGCGGGCGAGGCGGCGGAGTCGATGCTGGCGCGCGTCGGCGAGGCGGACGTGATCGCCCGCGAAACCCTGCGGGCGGCACAGGCGGGGCTCGCCGGGGTCGCCGACACCGATGCGGCGATCGACCGGATCGTCGGCGCGGCGGGTGCCGCGCGCGCGAGCTTCGCCGAAGTCGAGGATCGCCTCCGCGCCATCGCCGGCGCGACGGCGGGGATCGACGGGATCGCGCAGACGACCAACCTGATCGCCCTCAATGCGGCGATCGAGGCGGCGCGCGCGGGCGAGCACGGCCGCGGGTTCGCGGTCGTCGCCGACGAGATCCGCAAGCTCGCGCGTGCCTCCAGCCGGCTCGTCGAGCAGATCAGGCACGAGATCGTCGGGATCCAGGCGAGTACGGCGGCGACGGGCACCGATCTCGATCGCGCGAACGACGAGGTGCTCGCGGGCCGCAAGGTGATCGGGGCGACCGGCCAGACGATCCGCGAGTCGGCGGCGCGCGTCGAGTCGGCGGCGGCGATCGTGCGCGGCGTCGCGTCGCTCGCCGGCGCGCAGCGCGAGGCGGTGCGACGGATCGAGGGGAAGGCGGCGGAGGTCGCGTCGCTGGCCAGCGGGCAGCGCGAAGCGGCCGCCCAGATGGCATCCGCGACCGCGCTGCAGGCGTCGGTGATCGCCGAGGCGGCGACCGACCTCGCCTCGCTGCAGGCGATCGCCGCCGATGCCCTCGCGTCGGTGAACCGCTTCGTGCTCTGACGGCACGAGTCGTGACCGAACGGCCACTACATCTGGGGAGCGTGGCCGGATACTTTGCGGCGTGACTTCGGCCATTCGCACCAGCGGCCTGCGGAAGGTCTACCCGCCGCCGAGTGGACGCGCGCGACGAGGCGGGCAGGGCGGGTGGGGCCCGCCCGGTGGCGCGGGGCCGGCCGGCGCAGGCGCGGCGGGTGCTGCGGCGCGTGGCGCCGCTGACGGGATCGTTGCCCTGCACGGACTCGACCTCGAAGTTGCCGACGGCGAGTTCTTCGGGCTTCTGGGACCCAATGGGGCCGGCAAGTCGACGACGATCGGCATCCTGACGACGCGCGTCCGCGCCACCGCAGGCAGCGCGCAGGTCGCCGGCGCCGACGTCACGGCCGACGCGGTCGGCGTGCGCCAGCGGATCGGCGTCGTGCCGCAGCGGCCCAACCCCGACCGCAGTCTCAACGCCTTCGAGAATCTGCTCTTTCACGCCGCCTACTTCGGCATTCCGTACGCCGACGCCGCTCGGCGCGCGACGGCGCTCCTCGACCGACTCGGCATCGGCGACAAGGGCGACTCCAGGGTCGACGAGCTCTCCGGCGGGCAGCAGCAGCGCCTGATGATCGCGCGGGCGCTGATCCATCGGCCGCGCGTCATCTTCCTCGACGAGCCGACCGTGGGACTGGACCCGCAGGCGCGCCTCGCCCTCTGGGAGATCCTGCGCGAATTGCACGCCCAGGGCCGGACGATCGTCATGACGACCCACTATATGGAAGAGGCGGACCAGCTCTGCGATCGGCTGGCGATCGTCGACGGGGGCCGGCTGCTGGCGGTCGACACGCCGACGGCGCTCAAGGCGCGGGCGCCCGGCGGCACGCTGGTCGAACTGGTGCTCGATGGTGACGCCGCGATCGTCGTCGGTGCCGCGAGCGCGCTGCCCGGTGTCTCGGACGTCGAGGGACGGGGGCCGATCCTGCGCGCGTTCAGTGCGCGGGGCGGCGCGGCGATCCCGGCGCTGATCGCCGCCGCCGAGGGGGGCGGGCGCGCGGTGAAGAACATCAGCTACTCGAGTCCGAGCCTCGAGACGCTCTTCATTGCGTTGACCGGGCGCAAGCTCGCGTGAGCGTCGTCGCCGAGCCACGACCGGTCGACGCGGCCGTCGAGCAGGACGCGGTCGCGCGCACGGCGCGCGCGTCGACGGTCTTCGCGGCGCTCCTGCGGCGTGACCTCCGCGTCGCCCGCCGCGAGCTGCCGTTCTTTCTCGTGCGGACGATCCTGCAGCCGCTGATGTTCATCCTCGTCTTCGGCTTCCTGCTGCCACGGATGGGATTCGTGCGGGGCAACTACACCACGGCGCTCCTGCCCGGCGTGCTCGCCCTCAGCCTGACGCTCTCCGCCGTGCAATCGGTCGCGTTGCCGATGGTGCAGGACTTCGGCTGGACGCGGGAGATCGAGGACCGGCTGCTGGCGCCGATCCCGACGCCGTACATCGCCGCCGAGAAGATCGTCGTCGGCGTGATCCAGGGGGTGATCGCCGCGCTGGTCGTGTTGCCGGCGGCGCGCCTGATCATCGGGCCGATCGCCGGGTTCACGTTCACCCATTTCGGGCTCGTTCTCGCGGTCACGCTGCTCGGGGCGACGGCGTTTTCGGCGCTCGGGCTCTGGATCGGCTCGACGATCAGCCCGCAGCAGATCGGTCTGATGTTCAGCATCCTGATCGCGCCGATGATCTTCTTCGGCTGCGCGTACTACCCGTGGCGGGGGCTCGACGCGGTCCCGATCGCGAAGTACGCCGTGTTGATCGATCCGCTCGTCTACGTCGCCGAGGGAATGCGCGCGTCGCTGACGCCCGACGTGCCGCACATGGCGACACCCGTGGTCTTCGGCGCGCTGGTCGTGATGGTGATCGTCTCGTGGTGGCTGGCGGTGCGGAGCTTTCTCAAGCGGGCGGTCGGATGAGTGCGCCAACGATCGAGGGGTGGGACATCGAGGCCGCCCGGACGATGTACAATATCGACGGGTGGGGCGGCGGCTACTTCGACATCAATGCCCGCGGACATGTCGTCGTGCGACCGGGTCGCGACCACCCCGGCCGCGAGCTCGATCTCTTCGAGGTGGCGCGCGATCTCGAGGAGCAGGGCGTGGCGCTGCCGGTGCTGCTGCGGTTCTCCGACGTGCTGCGCTCGCGGATCGAGGCGCTGAGCACGGCCTTCGAGCGCGCGATGAAGGAGAACGAGTATCGCGGCGGGTACACGACGGTCTATCCGATCAAGGTCAACCAGGTGCGGGGCGTCGTCGAGGAGGTCGTGCAGTTTGGCGCGCGGCACGGCGTCGGCCTCGAATGCGGGTCGAAGCCCGAGCTGCAGGCGGTGCTGGCGCTCTCCGAGGCGACCGATCACACGATCGTCTGCAACGGGTACAAGGACGAGGAGTTCATGCGCCTCGCCCTGATCGGGCAGAAGCTCGGGCACGAGGTCTTCATCGTGATCGAGCAGCTGAGCGAGATCGAGACGCTGCTGTCGGTCGCCGATGATCTCGGGGTCACGCCGACGGCGGGCGTCCGGATCAAGCTCGCCTCCGCCGGTTTCGGCCGCTGGGCCCAGAGCGGGGGGGAGAAGTCGAAGTTCGGGCTCACGCCCTCGCAGCTGGTCAAGGCGATCGACATGCTCCGCGAACGGGGTCGGCTCGACATCCTGCGGCTGATCCACTTCCATATCGGGAGTCAGGTCTCCGACATCCGGTCGATCAAGGCCGCGCTCCAGGAAGTGGCGCGCTACTATGCCGAGCTTCGCCAGCTCGGCGTCGACATCACGCACGTCGACGTCGGTGGCGGTCTGGGCGTCGACTACGACGGGACGAACTCGACGGCGAACGCGAGCGTCAACTACTCGCTGCAGGAGTACGCCAATGACGTCGTCTACATCATGGCCGAGTCGTGTCGCGAGCAGGACCTGCCGATGCCGCACATCATCAGCGAGTCGGGGCGCGCGCTGACGGCGCATCATGCGATGCTGCTGGTCAAGGTGATCGACGTCGAGTCGCAGGCGGAGCCGGAGATGCCGCCGATTGCCGACGACGATCACGCGCTGCTGCACGAGATGGTCGCCGACGCCGACGATCTGCGCCAGACGGGCGTCGGCTACCGGCGCGTCATTGAGGCGTATCACGACGCCGTCTTCGACCGCGGACGGGCGCAGGAGCTCTTCCAGACGGGCGTGCTGTCGCTCCGCGGTCGGGCGGCGGCCGAGCAGATCTATTTCCGGATCGTCAACGTCGTCGCGCGCGAGGCGGAGCGATACCCGGAGCTGTACGCCGACATTGCCGCCGATCTCGAGTCGGCGCTCGTCGACCGCTATTTCTGCAACTTCTCGGTCTTCCAGTCCCTGCCCGACAACTGGGCGATCGACCAGCTCTTCCCGATCATGCCGATCCACCGGCTCGACGAGGCGCCGACGCGGCGCGGGACGCTGCAGGACATCACCTGCGACTCCGATGGCAAGATCGATCGCTTCGTCGGCGGCCGGACGGGGAAGCCGTCGCTCGAGCTGCACGCGATCAACGACGACGAGGACTACATCCTCGGCATCTTCCTGACCGGCGCCTACCAGGAGATCCTCGGCGATCTGCACAATCTCTTCGGTGACACGAACGCCGTGCACGTGCGGCTCGCGCCCAGCGGCGGGGGCTACGAGATCACGGATCTCGTGCGGGGCAATACCGTCACCGATGTGCTGAGCTACGTCGAGTACGCCGCGAATACGCTGTTGACGACGTTTCGGCGGAAGGTCGCCGCGGCGGAGAATCTCACGCGGCAGGAGTCGAACACGTTCATCGCCGAGTACGTGGCCGGCCTCGAGGGCTACACCTACCTCGAGGGCGAGGCGGCGCGCTAGGCGCGCGCGCGGAGCGGACGCGCGCGCGCCCTGCAGGCTACTTCTTCGCGGCCTCGAAGCGCTGGGCGACCGTGGGCCAGTTCACGACGTTCCAGAAGGCCGCGATGTAGTCGGGGCGGCGGTTCTGGTACTTGAGGTAGTAGGCGTGCTCCCAGACGTCGAGTCCGAGCAGGACGTCGTGCGGGCGCGTCCCTTCCATGACGGGGTTGTCCTGGTTGGGCGAGCTGGTGATCGCGAGCTTGCCGCCCTTGTGCACGAGCCAGGCCCACCCCGACCCGAAGCGGCCGACCGCCGCGGCGGCGAACTGTTCCTTGAACTTCGCGTAGTCGCCGAAGGCTGCGGTGATCGCCGTGCCGAGCGCGCCGCCGGGCTCGCCACCCTTCTTCGCCGGGTCGAGCCAGGTCCAGAAGAGCGAGTGGTTCCAGTGACCGCCGCCGTTGTTGCGGATGGCGGTGCGCACCGCCTCGGGGACCGTCGCAATGCCCGTGAGCAGCTCATCCAGCGACTTGCTCGAGAGCTCGGGCGCCTTCTCGATCGCGGCATTCAGGTTGGTCACGTACGCCTGGTGGTGCTTGTCGTGGTGGATCTGCATCGTCTGCGCGTCGATGTAGGGCTCGAGCGCGTCGAACGCATATGGGAGCGGCGGAAGCGTAAAGGCCATGGGGTCTCCGGAATTGGGCCGTCGGGCAAATCAGTGGATAAGTACCGCGCAGGGATACCAGAGCAAGAAGCGGGTCAGGATGGCGCGACCGGGGCGGCGCCGCGCTCCCGCCACCAGGCGATGACGCCCGGCAGGATCGAGACGACGATGACGGCGAGCACGACGATCTCGATGTGCTGGGCGACGCCCGGCACCCGCTGGCCGAGGAAGTAGCCGAGCAGGATCATGCTCCAGATCCAGGCGAGGCCACCGAGGACACTGAAGACGAGGAACGTGCGATAGCGCATGCCGCCGACGCCGGCGACGAGCGGCGCAAACGTCCGGATGATCGGCATGAACCGCGCGATGACGACGGTCTTCGGCCCGTTGCGCTCGTAGAACGCATGGGCTCGCTCGACATGGCGCTTCCTGAAGAAGAGCGACTCGTCGCGGACGAAGATCCGGGGGCCGCTCAGCCGGCCGACCCAGTAGTTGGTGTTGTCCCCGAGGATCGCCGCGGCGGAGAGCAGGAGGCCGAGCGTGACGATGTTCGCCGGCAGCACGCCCTGGGAGATCAGCAGGCCGGCGGTCACGAGCAGTGAATCGCCGGGCAGGAAGAAGCCGAAGAAGAGCCCTGTTTCCGTGAAGATGATCGCCGCCAGCCCCGCGGTGCCGGCCCACGTGACGAGCGCGGGCAGATCGCGCAGCCGGTGGAGCAGATCGCCGATGGGGGCCATGGGCGGGAAGTTACTACTCAACGCAAGAGCGTGGATGTGCGTTAGGCGATGGTGCCGCACCCACGGGCTGATTACACTTTGGCGCATGACGTCGTCGGGACTGGACCCGGTCGCCATCGTGCTCTACGAGCCGCAGGACCCGGTCAACATCGCCGCGACCGTCCGGGCGATGAAGAACATGGGGCTCGCCGATCTCCGACTCGTGCGACCCGTCGCCTACGACCCGGAGCGGATCGAGGGCGTGGCGCACGATACCGCGGACCTGGTCGGTCGCATTCGTCACTTCGAGTCGCTGGATGCAGCGATCGCCGACACGACGTTCGTCGCCGCGTTCACGCGACGGCGGCGGGCGGCGAAGCGACCGGTCCTCGACGTGCGCGAGACGGCATCGCAGCTCCTCGCCGCGGGCCGCACTGGCGCGGTGGCGGCGCTCTTCGGGCGCGAGGACAAGGGGTTGCCGAACGACGCGCTGGACCGTGCGCACGTCGTGGCGACGATTCCCACCACGGATCATGCGTCGCTCAATCTGGCGCAGGCGGTCCTCGTCGCCTGCTACGAGCTGCACGTCGCCGCGGGCGATGTGACGCGCGTGCTGCCGCCGCCGAAACACGCGGCGCCACCGCCGACCGCCGAGGCCTACGAGATGGCGTTTGCGGACATCGAGCGGGCGCTCGTGGCGATCGACTTCTTCAAGACGCGGTACCCGGAGCACGTCCTGCGCTCGGTGCGCGCGCTTGCGTTTCGTGCCGCACCGGACGCGCGAGAGCTGACACTCCTGCGCGCGATGGGGATCGAAGTGCTGCGAAGCCTGGAACGCGCGACGAGTTCTTCTCATTCACAGGGCTGAGTCGTTTGCACCAGATGGCCCATCTTGCACAGCTTGCGCCGTCGCGTCACTCGGCGCATCATATTGGCGCGGCAGGGACCTTGTGAAAAAGTTCACAAGGTTGACACATCCAGACGGCTTTCCCCCCGGGTCGAATCGATGAAGATGGATCCAAGATTGTGGTCGTCGATCCCAGGGTTCGTGGCGATCGCGGCGGCCACCGCAGTGCTGTCCGGGTGGCAGGGCGCTGCGAGCTCCAAGGATTCAGTGATCACGCATGATCCGGGGCCGCCGGGGTGGGCGTATCACGGCGCCTCGTCCTCGCAGGGGTTCAGCCCCGTTCAGCCGATCCGGTTTCCGCATCCGCTGCACGTGAAGGCGCTGAAGATGAACTGCGTCTATTGCCACTACGGCGCAGCGAAGTCCCCGGATCCGGGGATGCCCGCCGTCGGGACGTGCATGGGCTGTCACCTCTATGCGCAGACGCAGAAGCCGGAAATCAAGAAGCTGACGGCGTACTGGACCGCCAAGCAGCCGATTCCGTGGATCCGCATTCACAAGGTGCCGGAGTATGTCCACTTCCCGCACATGCGCCATGTGAATGCCGGCGTGACCTGCCAGACGTGTCATGGCCAGATCCAGGAGATGTATCAGGTCTACCAGTATTCGTCGCTGAACATGGGGTGGTGCATCAACTGCCACGTGAACGGCTACTCGCCGTCCGAGGGGGACAAGGCCGCCGGGTCGGCGCGGACCGAGATCGGTCCGCAGACATCGGTGCGCGCCAACGTCACCGAAGCGCCGGCCGCCGCGACGGCGATCTATGCGACGGCGTCGGCGATCACGCACCCGGTGACGGCCGGTCCGACCACTCCGGCGGAGCGCAACATCGGCCCATCGCTGGCCGACACGCGACACCGCGCCCGGTACGATTGCGCCACGTGCCACTACTAAGCGAGCGATGACCGTCAAGCGGCGAGATTTTCTGAAGGTGGTCGGGACCGGCGTCGCGGCCACCACGGCCACGGCATGCGGCAAGGACCACTACCAGTACCTGATCCCGTACCTGGTCTCGCCGGATTCGACGGTGCCGGGTGTCTCGACCTACTATGCGTCGACCTGCCGCGAGTGCGCGGCGTCGTGCGGGCTCGTCGTCGAGACGCGGGACGGACGGGCGCTCAAGCTCGAGGGGAATCCCTCGCATCCGATCAACCGCGGCGCGCTCTGCGCGCGCGGGCAGTCGGCACTGCAGGGCCTGTACAATCCCGATCGCTATTCGGGGCCGCGGATCCGCCAGGGCGGCGTCCTCAAGGACGCGACGTGGGAGGAGGCGCAGCAGGTCCTGGTGAAGGCGCTGGCCGACGTCAAGGCAAAGGGCCTCGCCCAGCACGCGGTCTTCATCAACGGGCAGGATACCGGCTCGTTTGCCGGGTTCCTCGATCAGTGGCTCGGCGCGTACGGAATGCCGCCGCATCTGGCGTTCGACGCGGAGGCGCCGCTCGCGGCGATCGCCGCCAACCGGCAGTCGTACGGGGTGGCGTGGCCCGGGCTCGACTTCTCGTCGGCGCGCCTGATCGTGTCGTTCGGGGCCGACTTCCTGGATGGCTGGGGCCCGACGGTGCCGCAGCAGATGGACTTCGCGGACGCGCGCGGCAAGCTGGCCGGGGCGCCGCGCCTCGTCTACATCGGTGCCCGCCGCTCGCTGACCGGTCTCAACGCCGACGAGTGGATTCCGGCGAAGCCCGGCTCCGAGCTGCTGATCGCCAACGCCCTGCTCGCCAAGCTGGGCAAGCCGACCGGCGTGACGATCGAGCAGGCCGCGACGGCCGCCGACGTGCCGGCCCCGACGCTCGCCCGGCTCGCCGCCGAGCTGCTCGCGTCGAAGCCGAGCCTCGTCCTCGCCGGCACGACGGGACCCGACGCCGTCGACGTCGCCCTCGCGGCGAACGCGATCAATGCCGCGGCGGGGAACGTCGGCCAGACGGTGAAGCCGTCGGCGCCGCTCGCGATCTACGAGCACGCGGGCTCGCTCGCCGACGTCCGCGATGTCGTGGAGAAGATGACTGCGGGCACCGTGCCGATCCTCTTCGTCCGCGGCGCCAACCCCGCGTACTCGACACCGAAGGCGCTGGGCTTCGCGGCGGCGATGGCGAAGGTGCCGTTCAAGGTCAGCTTCTCCAGCTATCCCGACGAGACGGCCGAGCTCTGCGATCTCGTGCTGCCGGACCACCACGCGCTCGAGAGCTGGGGCGACGCGGAGCCGATCAAGGGGACGCTGTCGCTGCAGCAGCCGACGATGGATCCGGTCTTCAACACGAAGGCGACGCCCGACGTCCTCCTCGCGGCGGCGAAGGCCGAGCCGACGCTGGCCTCGAAGTTCCCGGCGCCCGACTATCGGACGTGGTTGATCTCGCGGTTCCCCGGCGGTGCGCAGGGATTTGCGAACGCGCTCCCGACCGCCGTGCACACCGGCATGTCGGCCCTCGCCCCGGCCGCCCGTGCCTCGGCGGCACCGCACAAGCTGCCGCCGGTCGAGAAATCGGACGGGGACTTCTACCTCGTCGTCTATCCGTCGCCGACGCTCGGTGACGGCGCCGGCGCCAACAAGCCGTGGCTCCAGGAGCTGCCGGATCCGGTCACCAAGATCGCCTGGCAGTCGGTTGTCGAGCTGCACCCGCAGACGGCGAACAAGCTGGGGATCGCCAACGGCGACCATCTGCAGGTCCAGACGGCCGCCGGGACGATCGTCGCCGTCGCCTATGTCTACCTCGGCATTCGCGCCGACACGCTCGGCCTGGCGCTCGGCCGCGGGCACACGGCCTACGGGCGCTACGCGAAGGACGTCGGCATCAACGCGCTCGACCTGCTGCCGAGCGGCGAGAACGCCGCCGGCGGGTACGCGCTGACCGCGACGAAGGCGAAGCTGACGAAGCTCGCCGACTACTCGCTGCTGATCTCGACGGAGGGGTCGGCGCGACAGCACGGGCGCAACATTGCGCGCGCGGTCGCCGTCGGCGAGCTCGGCGCACCGCCGGAGGAAGCCGAGGAGCCGATGCCGGGCGATGCCCCGCACACGTTCCTGCCGGGCCTGCGCTCGCCGGTCGCCAACGATGCGCAGGGTGACTACGGCGATCCCGACTCCAAGGGCAAGGGGATGTACGCGCCCGATCACTGGTCGGGGATGCCGAAGCGGCGCTGGGCGATGACGGTCGATCTCGCGCGCTGCACCGGGTGTTCGGCGTGCGTCACCGCGTGCTACGCCGAGAACAACATCCCGACCGTCGGCGCGCCGTGGCAGGTCGGCACGATCGCCCCCGACCGGAAGTTCTGGGGCGGCAACATCACGCGCGGGCGGGAGATGGCGTGGATCCGGCTGGAGCGCTACTACGAGGGCGCCGAGGAGACGGACGGGACGTTCGATCCGGCGTTCGACGTGCGGTTCCTGCCGATGATGTGTCAGCACTGCGGCAACGCGCCGTGCGAGCCGGTCTGCCCGGTGTACGCGACGTATCACTCGCCGGACGGGCTCAACGTCCAGGTGTACAACCGCTGCGTCGGCACGCGCTACTGCTCGAACAACTGCCCGTACAAGGTCCGCTACTTCAACTGGTTCGGCTACGGCGAGACGAACCGGCCGCAGTATGCGTTCCCCGAGCCGCTCAACTGGCAGCTCAATCCGGACGTCACGGTCCGCGGCAAGGGTGTGATGGAGAAGTGCACGTTCTGCGTGCAGCGGATCCGCGAGGCCGAGCATCGGGCCCGGCTCGAGGGGCGCGAGGTGCAGCCGGACGAGTTCACGACGGCGTGTGCGCAGGGCTGCCCGTCGAAGGCGCTGACGTTTGGCGACGCATCGGATCCCGCGTGGACGGTGGGCAAGGGCGTGACCGACGCCCGCGCGTACCACGTCTTCGAGGAGCTGAGCACGTATACGGCGGTCGTGTACCTGAAGAAGGTCACCTATCCCGCCGGTCAACCCGCGATGCAGGGGACCTGAGGCGATGGCTACCATGGTAGGTCCCTCGTCGGGGGTGTCGGACCCGAACGTCGCCACGGCGAACGTCCGGATGCCGGGGATCACGACCTTCGACCAGGTCGATCACGACGTCCTGGCGACGCTCAAGCCGACGCTGACCTGGTTCCTCGGGCTGAGCGCGGCGCTCGTGGCGCTCGCCATCGGCATCGCCTGCCTCTGCTACCAGATCTATTCGGGCCTCGGCGTCGCCGGGTACAACCCGCCGGTGATGTGGGGCGTGTACATCATCACGTTCGTCTTCTGGGTCGGTATCGGGCACGCCGGCACCCTGATCTCGGCGATCCTCTATCTCTTCCGCGCCGGGTTCCGCACCAGCATCTACCGGTGCGCCGAGGCGATGACGGTCTTCGCCGTCATGACGGCGGGGCTCTTCCCGCTGCTGCACCTGGGCCGCGTCTGGAAGGCGTTCTGGCTGATTCCGTACCCGAACTGGCGGCAGATCTGGCCGCAGTTCAAGAGTCCGCTCGTTTGGGACGTCTTCGCCGTCTCCACGTACCTCACGATTTCGGCGACGTTCTTCTACATCGGACTGATCCCCGACTTCGCCGTGCTGCGTGACCGGGAGACGAATCCGATCCGCAAGCAGATCTTCGCCAACCTGGCGCTCGGCTGGCGCAACAGCGATCGCGAGTGGCGGCACTTCGCCCGCGCGTACCTTTTCCTCGCCGCGTTCTGCACGCCGCTCGTGCTGTCGGTGCACTCGGTCGTGTCGTTCGACTTCGCGATGGCCAACACGCCCGGCTGGCATGCGACGATCTTCCCGCCGTACTTCGTCGCCGGCGCGATCTACTCCGGCATCGGGATGGTCTTCACGATCGTCATCCCGCTCCGGCGCTGGTTCAATCTCAAGAAGTACATCACGCTGAACGACATCGACGCCGCGGCGAAGCTCTGTCTCTTCACGTCGACGGTCGTCGGATGCGCCTACCTCACCGAGTTCTTCATCGGCTGGTACAGCGGCAACCCGGCCGAGACGCAGTTCTGGTGGAACCGCGTCTTCGGGCAGTGGTGGTGGGCGGCGTGGACGATGCTGATCTGCAACTGCGTGCTGCCGCTCTCGCTCTGGAACCAGAACCTGCGGCGCAACACGGTCTGGCTGTGGATCCTCTCGATCTTCGTCAACATCGGGATGTGGTTCGAGCGCTTCGTGATCGTCGTGCCGTCGCTGTCGCACGAGTTCGAGCCGTGGCAGTGGGCGGGGTACAGCCCGACGTTCGTCGACTACGGGATCCTGCTCGGCAGCTTCGGCTGGTTCTTCATGTGGTTCCTCCTCTTCGTCAAGCAGATGCCGATCCTGGCGATCGCCGAGGTGAAGGAGATCATCCCGCCGCGCCGCCGGCCGGCGGGGGGCGCCCATGGCGCGCCGCGGCCGGTGCCGGCCGGGGGGGATGACTGATGCAGGGCGTCGTCGGAGTCTTCAACGAGGTCGATGCCACGGTCGATGCGATCGGGGACCTGAAGCAGTCGCGGGTCAGCGACATCAGCGTCTTTTCGCCGACGCTCGATCACGAGCTCGAGCACGCCGTCGGCGCGCCCGAGAGTCCGGTGCGGCGGTTCACGCTGATCGGCGGGCTGTGTGGCGTGAGCTTCGGCTACTGGATCGCGATCTGGACGTCGGACTACTGGCCGCTGGTCGTCGGCGGCAAGGCGATCGCCAGCTGGATTCCGTACACGATTCTCGGGTTCGAGGTCATGGTGCTCGTCGGCGCGCTGTCGACGGTCGCCGGGATGTTCATCAACGCTCGCCTGCCCAATCTCACGATGTCGGTCGGATACGACCCCCGCTTCAGCGCCGGCAGTTACGGCATCTACGTCGTCTGTGCGCCGGACCAGGCGCGCACGGTCGCCGACACCCTGCGCCGGCACGGCGCGGTGGAGGTGCGCGATGCCCGCTGATCGCCTGACGCGCCTCGCCCACGGCGCCCTGCTCGGCATGGTCGCCGTCGGGATGTCGGCCTGCTCGTGGTTCACCGCGTTTGATGAGCAGCCGAAGATCGATCCGTGGGAGATCCTCGGGTCGATCAAGACGCCGCAACGCGGGAACCCGCAGATGTCGGTGCCGATCCAGGGGACGTTCGCCGCCGGGTTCCAGGTCTCGTACCAGCCGCTGCCGGCGACGATCGACTCGATGTCCTCGCTGCAGAACCCGACGCAGCCGACCGAAGCGTCGCTCGCCAACGGGCGCAAGATCTTCCAGATCAACTGCTCGCCGTGTCACGGCGAGGCGGGCATGGGCAACGGGCTGGCGACGCAGTACGGCGTCCCCGGGATCAGCATCATCTACGACCACACGAAGGGCCTCACCGATGGCTACATCTTCGGCATGATCCGCAACGGCCGCGGCGCGATGCCGCCCTACAACCGGATCGAGGACGTCGAGCGCTGGGATGTGGTGAACTACGTGCGCGGGTTGCAGGGGAAGTATCCGGTGATCAAGGGCGCAGTCGGCTATCCGGGGCAGACCGGTGATGCGCTGCCCGGCTACACGCTGATGGCGCCGACTCGGCCGTCTCCGGTGGCGTGGAGCGGCAGCGGCGCCTTCGGTGCCGACAGCACGCACGCGATCAAGGCGGGCGTCGTCGGTGGCGCCCACGCATCCGGCGGCGCCGGGGGGGCGGACCAATGAGCGGGCACGACTCGCACGCCCCGACGCGCGCCGACCTGATCGCGCTCGCCGCGCGCCCGACGCCGCAGTGGGTCAAGACGGCGTCGCTGGCGAGTGCCGTGATCGGGCTCGTGGCGTTCATCGGCGGGCTGTTCGTCGATCCGGACCGCGCCTGGCGCGCGTTCCACTACAACTGGCTCTTCTTCGCCTGCCTCTCGTCGGCTGGCGCGACGTGGTCGGCGGTGCAGCGGATCGTCACCGCGCGCTGGTCGCGGCCAATCGTGCGCTTCATGGAGGCGTACGTCGCCTTCCTGCCGCTGGCGTTCATCGCGCTGCTGTTGATCCTCTTCGTCGGCCGCGATCACATCTTCCCGTGGACGCACATCAAGCCGAACGTCCCGGTCCGGGCGTTCTACCTGCAGCCGTCGTTCCTGATCACCCGCGACATCCTGATCTTCGGGCTGCTGACCGCCATTCTCCTGGCGATCGTCTATGCGCAGGTGCGGCTCGACGTCGGGCTGATTCCGGAGTCGGGATCGTCGTGGGCGAAGGGGCTCCGCGATGGGATGCGCCGCGGGTTCGGCGACGAGCGGCGCGAGATCCACTCGACGCACTCCCGCGCCGGGTACCTCGCCGTCTTCGCGGCGCTCACGTACGGCATCGGCTGGCCGGTCCTCGCGTGGGACCTGTCGATGACGCTCGACCTGCATTTCGACAGCACGATGTACGGCTGGCAGTTCATGATGACCGGCTGGGTCGGCGCGATCATGAGTCTGGCGATGCTGACCCTCTGGTGGCGGAAGCAGCTCGATGCCGGGAGCCTCATCGTCGACAAGCACGTCCACGACCTGGGGAAGCTCTGCTTCGCGTTCACCGCGTTCTGGGGCTACCTGACGTTCTCCCAGTTCCTCGTGATCTGGTACGGCAACATGGGCGAGGAGACGCACTTCTTCCGCCTCCGCCTGATGGCGCCGTGGTTCTGGTGGACGACGTTCGTCGGCGTCCTCGCGTTCGTCCTGCCGTTCTTCGGGCTGATCACGAAGTACGCGAAGATGTTCCTGCCGACGTTCATCCTCTTCGCCTGCTGCAGCATCCTCGGCACGTACCTGCAGCGCTACGTCGAGGTCTACCCGTCGCTGTACGGGGTCGCCCCGTCCGCGCCGTTCGGCCTCTGGGAGATCGGCGTCACGCTGCTCTTCCTCGGCACCTGGGGGATCTGCTACTTCGGCTTCCTCGACGCGTTCCCGAAGATGCGGATCGTGATGCAGACGTCGCCCTATCGCGACGAGGTCCAGGTCCCGGTCAACCCGCGGACGATGGAGCCGCTCCCGGCGCACGAGTAGGCGCATCGGCCGCCGCGCGCGTCAGCGCGTCGGCGAGCAGACGCTCGAGCACGACCCGTGGCGCGGCGCCGGTCTGCCGCGCCACTTCGCGTCCGTGGGCAAAGACGATGACCGTCGGAATCGCGCGGATGCCGAAGCGAGCCGAGGTCTCCGGCGCGCGATCGGTGTCGAGCTTGGCGACCAGGGCGCGGCCGGCGTACGCGTGGGCGACTGCCGCGACCGCCGGCGCCATCTGGGTGCACGGCCCGCACCAGTCGGCGTAGAAGTCGACGAGCACGGGGAGATCGGAGCCGTCGACGGTGCGCGCGAACGTGGCGTCGCCCAGCGCGATCGGGTGATCGAGCGGCAACGGCGTGCCGCAGTGGCCGCACTTCGGCCCCGCCGCCGCGCGGGCGGGGTCGACGCGGTTCCAGTGCCCGCAGGCCGAACACGCGAGGGTGACGCGCGGACCGTCCATGCGAGGGTATATTACCGCCCGATAGCGACGGGGCGGTAGCTCAGCTGGGAGAGCACCTGGTTTGCAACCAGGGGGTCAGGGGTTCGATCCCCCTCCGCTCCATGGTCCGTGCTGCCCGGACGCCGACAGGTGTCGTCGCCCCGGGACGAGAGGGACCACGGGCAGCCGTCCCCGTGGTCCCGGCTGGTACGGGACGATCTCAGGCGATCGACAGCTCGCCGGTCGCCGCCGTTCCCATGGGCGCCGTCTCCATCGGCGCCGTGTCCGACGGCGCCGACGGCCCACGGCGCCGCAGCAGCGCCGTCGCGGCGATCAGGCCGCCGACCGCGATCACGAAGACGCCGGGACCGCGCTTCGGGAACATCATCGGGTCGTGCGACGAAATGTGCTGCACGGCCATCTGGATGCGGATCATGATGTACGCCGCATAGACCGCGCAGACGACGCCGATCGTGCCGATCGCGATCCGGATGCGCCGATCGGGGCGGAGGGCGAGCACGACCCCGGCCAGCGCCAGCACGATGCCGCACGCGAAGACGGCCTTGCCGTTCACGCCGATCGTGCCGCGCATCGGCTTGAGTCCGCCGTAGAACGACATCCACGGGAGGTGCGCGCCGTCGGCGATCGCCGCGCCACCCACGACGGCGGCCAGTGCGGCCGCCCTCGTGGTGAGATCATGCGTGCGCGAGGTCATACGCCACGTCATGACGACTTCGCCTCGAAGAAGAGGAAGAGGTTCGTCGGGATGTTGACCGAGATGTGCGTACCGACGCCCGTCGGGCTGGAGCCCAGCGTGGGATCGGACGCCTGGAGTGCCGTGATCTCGGCCGTGTCCTTCGCGGCGACGATCGAGTTGAACGTCGTCGAATCGAGCACGCCGACGATCATGACGCACCACGGGATGTTGGCCCCGCCCGCGAGGGTCGTGATCACGTGACTGTGGGGCGGCAGGGGCGCGATCGTGTCACCGGGCGCATTGAAGACGGCGCCGAGGTACGTGTAGAGATCGATGTCGTGCGGGTGATCGACGCAGCCGCCGGCGTTCCCGGCGTTGGGGCACTGCAGGTTCGACAGCGTGGACTGCGGCGGGTTGGCGTACAGCGGCACGACGACGTAGATGTTGGGGATTTCGCTCAACGGCATCGACGTCGGCGAGATGTTGCCGGCCTCGCCAGCCTCGCATCCGGAGGCCGAGTGCGCCGTCGGTGGCTGCGGGCATGCGAACTCCTTCGTGTACGCCAGCGTCACGGTCCCGCCGTTGTACCACGACGCGGTCGTCCCGTCGACGTGGGGTGAACTCGGTGATGTCGAGCTGCCGCACGCAGCTGCCACCATGATCGCCGGCGCAATGATCGCTGGCGCTACGACACGTCGAAGTCTCATATCGCTGCCCCTCTGAAAGGAATCGGCCTCGTGGCCGCACGTGCATGAGCGTGGAAGTCCCCGGCAGCTACGCCGGTCTCACGCGGTCGGATCTGCGCGCGTACCCGTCCGGCGCACGCGGTCGATGCGAACGGCACGAAGCGACCTCGACCGTGCTCACCGATCTTGGAGAGACAGGGTGTCGCACCGCCGGCGCGTCACCGTCGCGGAATCGACACGCGTGCAGCGGCGCCGTGACGCAGTGTTACGCAGCCCGCACGTGGCGGTGACCGATTGTTGCCGGATCGTGAATCGGGCGTGCGAACCCCTGAGTACGTTGCCACCGTTCGCGACATGGGAGGCCCGATGCGGCCTCGCCCCGGCCCCGTCGCGGCATCCCGGTGTGCCAACCTCAGGAGGCTGTGGCATGATGGTGTGCGGTCGTGACGGTGCAGGGAAGGGGATCATCGGCACGGCGGCGGTCGCTGTGCTCTTCGCGCTGGCGGCGTGTTCCAGCGACAACGCGAAGTCGACGACCGGTCCGTCGACGACGGAGACCGTCGCCGTTACCGGCAAGGTGAAGCACGTCTTCGTCGTCGTCCTGGAGAACAAGACGTTCTCCACCACGTTCGGCGGCAGCTCGCCCGTGCCCTACCTGACGCAGACGCTTGCCTCACAGGGTGCCGAGCTCTCGGGCTACTACGGCACGGGCCACGTCAGCCTCGACAACTACATCTCGATGCTGAGCGGACAGGCCGGCACGCCGCAGACGATCACCGACTGCGCCACGTACGCCGACTTCCAGGCGGCGGGCGGCACGGCCGAGAACGGTCAGATTCTCGGCACGGGCTGCGTCTACCCGGCGAGCGTCCTGACGCTGGCGGACCAGCTGACCTCGGCCAAGCTGACGTGGAAGGGCTACATGGGGAACATGGGCTTCGATCCGTCCCGCGAGAGCGCGACGTGCGGACACCCGGCGCTCAACTCGGCGGATCTGACGCAGGTCGCGGAAGCGCCAAGCGCGTCGGTCCCGACGGGCGATGACTACGCGACGCGGCACGACCCGTTCATGTACTTCCACTCGATCATCGACTCGCCGATCTGCCAGACGAACGTCGTCAACCTCGAGAACAATCTCCAGAACGACCTCGCGTCGATCTCGACCACGGCCAACTTCACGTTCATCACGCCGAGTCTCTGCGATGATGGACATGACAACCCGTGCGCCAACGGACAGCCCGGCGGCTACCCGGCGATCAACGCGTTCCTCACGAAGTGGATCCCGATCATTACGGCCTCGCCGGCGTACCAGCAGGACGGCCTGCTGATCATCAACTTCGACGAGAGCAACTACTCGGCGAGCGTGAGCGGCGGCGTGGAGACGCTGACGTTCCCCGGCTACTTCTGCTGCAACGAGCAGCTTGGGCCGAACCTCAAGCCGTATCCGCAGGCTGACACGATCACGCTCAGCGGCGCCAGCTCGATCGTCATCAACTACCAGAACTACGGCGGCGACCAGGTCGGCGCGATCCTCCTCTCGCCGTTCATCAAGGCGGGGACCGTGTCGAGCACCCCGTACAACCACTACTCGATGCTGCGCACGATCGAGGACATCTTCGGCCTCGCGCACCTCGGCAACGCGCAGACCGACGGGCTCGTGCCGCTCGGCACGGACGTCTTCACGAACGTCAACTAGTCCCGTCGTCCTCGACCGCGGAGATCACGCAGGCGCGCGGCGGCGCCAGGGCCCCGATGATCGGGCTCTGGCGCCGCGGTCGCCCGTCGCTCGCATGACCGTACGCATGTCCGCACGTATCACTGCACGTATCACTGCACGTATCACCGCACGTATCACCGCACGCGTGACAGTGCCCACGCTCGCACTGCTGCTCGCCGGCGGCGTCGGCTGCCGGGACGGGTTCGCGATGCGCGCCACGGCCGCCCGGCCGGGCGGGCAGCAGACGACGCGCCGTGCGACCGCCGAGTCCGACACGGCGATCCTCGGACGCGCGCTCTTTCTCGATTCGACGCTGTCGGCGTCCGGTCGGATGAGCTGCGCGACCTGTCACAGCCCGTCCCACGCGTACGGCCCGCCCAACGCGCTCGCCGTCCAGCGGGGCGGCGCGTCCCTCACGATCCCTGGCCTGCGCGCCGTCCCGTCGCTCCGCTACACGCTGCCGCGCACACCGATCTGGGCGTATCCGCGATCGACGAGTCTCGCCGAGCGGCTGACGGAGACGGACAACGGTCCGACGGGCGGGTTCGGCTGGGATGGGCGTTTCAACACGTTGCACGATCAGGCGGCATTTCCACTGCTGGCGGCGGCCGAGATGGCGTCGAGCGAGGCGGCGGTCGTGCATGCCGTCGAGCGCGGGCCGTCGGCCGAGCAGTTTCGACGCGTCTTCGGCCCGTCGATCTTCGGCGATCTGCCACGGGCGTTTGCCGCGGTGCGCCAGGCGATCGAGCGATTCGAACTCGAGGACCCGAGCCTTCGGCCGTACTCGAGCAAGTACGATCGCTGGCTGGATGGGCAGGCGACGCTGACCGCGCAGGAGCGCCGCGGACTCTCGCTCTTCAACGACGCGACGCGCGGCAACTGTGCGTCCTGCCATCTCTCCCAGCGCGGCGCCGACGGGTCGCATCCGCTCTTTACCGATTTCCAGTTCGAGGCGATCGGCGTGCCGCGCAACCCCGAGATTCCGGCGAACCGCGACCCCCGCTTTCACGATCTGGGGCTCTGCGGTCCGCTGCGCGCCGATCAGCCGTCGAAGAGTTACTGCGGCATGTTCAAGACGCCGACGCTGCGCAACGTCGCGAGCCGCCAGGTCTTCTTCCACAATGGCCGGTTCCATACCCTCCGCGAGGTGCTCCGCTTCTATGTGGAGCGCGATCTCCGGCCCGACGAGTGGTACCCGCACGGCGGCCGAGACCAGTACGACGACCTGCCGCCCGCGTTGCGCGGGAACGTCGACCGAAAGACGCTGCCGCTGGCGCGACCGGCCGCCGGCACGCCGGTCTGGACCGATGCGGAGATCGACGACGTGATCGCGTTCCTGCGGACGCTGGACGATGCTGACCAGGTCGCGGGCCGATAGACTTCGCGCCACGGCCCGTGCGCCGTTTCCCGCGTCGTCCCATTCGTCACCCGAGGTCCGATCGTGCGTGTCCCCGCCGCCGGTACGCCGGCGCCCGACTTCTCGCTCGCGTCCACCAGCGGCGAGACCGTCACCCTCTCGTCGTTCAAGGGCAAGGCCAACGTCCTGCTGGCCTTCTTCCCGCTCGCGTTCACGAGCGTCTGCACGGTCGAGATGTGCGAGTTCCGCGATCATTTCGATCAGTTCGCCGGGCACGGCGTCACCGTGCTGCCGATCTCGGTCGACTCGGTGCCGACGCTCAACGAATTCAAGAGCAAGCACCATCTTCGCACGGATCTGCTGAGCGATTTCAAGCGCGAGGCGTCGACCGCCTACGGCGTCCTGCTGCCGGACCTCTTCTTCTCCAATCGCGCGTACTTCCTGATCGACCGGACGGGGACCGTCCGCTGGTCGCACGTCGAGTCGTCCCCGGGCCAGAAGCGCGAGAACAGCGAGATCCTCGCCGAGATCGCGACGCTCGCCGCCTGATCGGATCCGAGACGCCGAAACGCCGGGACCGGCCGCGATCGGCAGTAGTCCCGGCGTCTCGGCGGGCTCGGCGTACTGCCGAGCCCGCTATGTAGCGTACGCTACCAACCGTCCCCGATCGCCAGCGTCGGACTTTAGCGCGTGGCGAACTCGCGCGTGGTGCCGGCCGGCGCCGCCTGGTGCTCGGCCTGCCGGGTGCCGTTGCTCGTGCCGTGCGTCGTGGCCTGCGTCGTCGCCTGCGTCGTGGCCTGCGTCGTGGCCGACGTGGGCTGCGCGGACGACTGCCGCTTCGGCGCGTCGACGTTGCCCGTCTTGATCTCGATCCGCGTCGGCTGCGGACGCGCCGCCTTCGGAATCCGCACCGTCAGGACGCCGTGATCGTACGCGGCATCGATCTTCGACTCGTCGAGCCCCTTCGGGAGCTGAAACGAGCGGCTGAAGGCGCCAGCCGCGCGCTCCACGAGGTGATAGCGGGCCCCCTCATCGCCGGCGATCCCCATCTCGTGCTTCTCGCCACGGATCGTCAGCACGCCATTCTCGTGCGTGATCTCGACCTGCTCGGGGCGCACCCCGGGGAGGTCGACCGCGATCGTCAGGGCGGCGTCATGCTCGGCGATGTCGACCGCCGGCGCCCAGCCGGAGACCGCGGACGTTGCGCCGGGCTGCCCAAACGTGTCCTCGAAGAGCCTATCGATCTCGCGCCGGAGGCTGAAGACCGGGGCGGCTACCGTCGTCTTGTACACCATGATCGTCTCCTCGCTGTGTATGGTTTTTCCTGTTGGTCATCGGGTCGTGCCGAACGCCCCGCCTATGAGGCAACCGCCATTCCCATATGAGCTTGCCAGATTGGCCGACCTCGTCTGCCGATCCGATCGGGCGTCTGTCGGACCTGCAGTCGTGACCTTTTGCCTCTCCTTTCGGTCAGGTTGTCCGAGGGGGGGCGTGATCATGATCGAATCCACCATCGCGGTCGAATCCACCATCGCGGCCGTCAGGGCGGAGTTGCAGGCGGCGGGGGTTGGCGCGGTGAGCGCCGATCGGATCGTCGCGCTCGTGGCCGACGCGCTCGGGGCGCTCGAGGCCGAAGTCGACGCGCGGACCCGGCAGATCGCCGAGCACCGGCACTACATGGAGAAGATCGTGGATTCGCTGCCGCTCGGACTCTACGTCGTCGATCGCGACTATCGCGTGCAGACCTGGAATCGGACGCGGGAATCGGGGCTGCAGGGGGTCGCACGCGATGCGGCGCTTGGCCGCACGATCTTCGAGATCCTGCATCGGCAGCCGGCGGAGTCGATTCGGCGGGAGTTCGATGGGGTCTTCGCCTCGGGCGAGATGCAGCAGTTCGAGACCGAGTCCCGCGCGACCGGCGACGCGCGCGCATTCAGGATTTCGAAGATCCCGATGCGGTTGACCGATGGCGAGGTGACGCATGTCATCACCGTCGGCGAGGACGTGACCGAGTCGAAGGCATCGCAGCAGCGGGCCGCGCAGGCCGAGAAGCTCGCGGCGATCGGGCAGCTCGCGGCGGGCGTGATGCACGAGATCAACAATCCGCTGGCGACGATCGCCGCCTGCGCCGAAAGCGTGACGATCCAGCTGACCGCCCTCGCCGATGGTGGCACGGCGGTCCCGGCCGACTGTCTCGCCTTTCTCTCCTACATCGACGGCGAAGTGCACCGCTGCAAGGGGATCATCGACTCGCTGCTCGACTTCGGGCGCTCGCGGCCGGCGACGACCGCGCCGATCGACCTCAACGATGTCATCGAGCGCGCCGTCTTTCTCCTCGGGCATCATGACCGGGTCCGGCGGCACCGGCTCCACACGGATCTCGACCGGTCAGCCGGCGGCGCCGTGATCGGCAACGCCGAGCGGCTGATCCAGGTCTTCATCGCCCTCGTCCTCAACGCCGCTGACGCCGTCGGGACGCGCCAGCCGCCGGGCACGATCACCCTGCGCACTCGGCGCGCCGCGGATGGGACGTCGATGATCGCCGAGGTGATCGACGATGGGCCGGGGATCCCGCGCGCCGCGCAGGCCAAGATCTTCGAGCCGTTTTACACGACGAAGCCGCCCGGACAGGGGACGGGGCTGGGCCTGGCGATCTGCTACGGGATCGTCACCGACCACGGCGGTCGGATGGACGTGCACAGCACGGTCGGCGCGGGGAGCACGTTTCGACTCATTCTACCGGTAAGTGCGGCATGACAGACGCGACACAGACGATCGCCCCGGGCGCGATGAATGGCGCGGCCCACGGCACGGCGCACGCCGGCCCGCACATTCGCATCCTGATCGCCGAGGATGAGGAGCTGCTGGGCGGCGTCCTCGAACAGTTCCTCACGAGCAAGGGGCACACGGTCACGCTGACGCGGGACGGGCGCGCGGCGCTCGAGGCGATCCGGCGCGACGAGTACGACGTCGCGCTGCTCGACATCGTGATGCCGGAGCTCGACGGGCTGGAGGTCCTCCGCCAGCTCGGCGATGATCCGTCGCCGCCGCAGGTGATCATCATTACGGGCAACGGCACGATCGAGACGGCGATCACCGCGATCCGCCTCGGCGCCTACGACTACATCTCCAAGCCGTATCGCATGGCGGAGATCGACGTGCTGGTGCGCCGCGCGTGGGAGAAGCGCCAGCTCGCCACGGAGAACCTCAGGCTCCAGACCCGCCTCGACCGCGCGGCGTCGGCGACGACCTGCGTCACCCGCGACCCCGCGATGGAGGGCGTCCTCGCCCTCGTCGAGCGGGTCGCCCCGAGCGACTCGCCGGTGCTGATCACCGGCGAGACCGGGACGGGGAAGGAACTGGTCGCGCGGATGATCCACCGGCAGTCGGAGCGCGCCTCGGGGCCGATGGTCGATGTCGACTGCGCGGCGCTCTCGGACTCGGCGATGGAGAGCGAACTCTTCGGGCACGAGCGCGGCGCCTTTCCCGGCGTCGGGAACCGCAAGACCGGGATGCTGGAACTCGCCACGGGCGGGACGCTCTTCCTCGACGAGGTCGGCGAACTCGATCTTCGCCTGCAGGGGAAGCTGCTGCGCGCGCTCGAGAGCGGGACGTTCACCCGGATCGGCGGGACGCACAAGCTGGCCGTCGACGTGCGGGTCGTCGCTGCCTCGACGCGCGACCTGCGCACGGACGTCATGGACCGCGCCTTCCGCAGCGATCTATTTTTCCGCATCAACACGATCAGTGTCACCCTCCCCCCGCTCCGCGAGCGCCCCCTCGATGTCCCGCTGCTGGCGCAGCACTTTCTCCGGCACTTCGGCGGCGCCACGCCGCCGGTCCTGCGCGACGACGCGCTGGCGTCGCTGGAGCGGTATCCGTGGCCCGGCAATGTCCGCGAGTTCCGGAACGTGATCGAGCGCGCCGTGCTGCTGGCCACGGGCGGCGAGATCACGGCCGCCGACCTCCCGCTCGCCGCGAGCCAGGCTCCGGCCGCACTGACGGCGACCGCGGACGCGGATGGCAAGCAGCTGTCGCTGGCCGATCTCGAGCGTCGGCACATCGAGGTCGTGCTCAAGCGGGCGAACTGGCATCAGGGACGCGCCGCGATCCAGCTCGGGATCTCGTCCAAGACGCTCTATCGGAAGATTCGAGAATACGGATTCGTGCGACCCCGATGAGGGTCCTCGTCATCGAGGATGATCCAACGGTCGGGCAGTTCGTCAAGCGCGGACTGGAAGAGCAGCGCTGGGGCGTCGATCTGGTCGCCGACGGCGAGGAAGGGGAACGGCGGGCGACATCGGATGCCTACGATCTGGTGATTCTCGACATGCGGCTGCCCGGCAAGTCGGGCCTGCAGGTCCTGCACGCGCTGCGCTCGCGCGGGTTCGAGCAGCCGGTCCTCGTGCTGACGGCCCAGGACGCCGTCGACGCGAAGGTGCAGACGCTGCGCGCCGGCGCCGATGACTACGTCACCAAGCCGTTCGCCTTCGAGGAGCTGCTGGCGCGCGCCGAGGCGCTGGCGCGTCGCCCGCGCGCCCTCTCGCTCCCGGCGCTGCAGGTGGCCGACCTCACGCTCGACCGCGACACGCGCGATGTCAGTCGGGCCGGCGAGCCGATCGAGGTCACGCCGAAGGAATACGCGGTCCTCGAGTACCTGATGCGCCACGCGGGCAAGGTGATGAGCCGCACGCTGATCACCGAGTACGCGTGGGGCTATCATTTCGATCCCGGAACGAACATCGTGGACGTCGTGATCAATCATCTGCGCAAGAAGATCGACGCCGGGCACGACCGGAAACTGATCCACACGGTCCGCAGCGTCGGCTATGTGATCAGGGCGTAGGTCGCGCGCATGGCCTCGATCCGGGCCCGCCTGACGGGCGCCTATGCCGCAGCGCTGCTGGCCACCGTGATCGTCTTTGCCAGCGTGCTCCTCGCCTCGCGCCGCACGGTCCGCGACCGCGCGCTGGCCGAACGCGTGGCGGCCGAGGCGGATCTGGCACTGCGCATCGTGCGCCAGGCGGCGGCGAGTGGTGATCCGGTGACGACGATCAGCGATCCGCTGATCGGACCGGTCGTCACGCCGACGCTCCGTACCCTGCTCGAGGGCGTCCCCGACTACGTCCTCGTGCTCGACTCGGCGGGTCGCACGCTCTACAACTCGTTCGCGGTGCGCCAGCTCGATGTCGACGCTCAGGTGACCTTGAGCCGCGCCGGCAGTGCCATCCCCCTCGGCGCCGCGCCCCGGGCGTTCGACATGAACGACCAGAAGTTCCTGCTCGTTGCGGTCGCCGATCCCGGCCACGTCGGCAACGTCGCGCGCATCGTGACCGCGGTCGACCGGGACGAACCCGCGGCCGGCCCGTCGCTGATCAGCAGCACGTTGCTGCTCACGGCGCCGATCATTCTCCTCGTGTCGCTCGGTGCCGCGTACGCGATCGCCGGTCGCGCGTTCCGGCCGGTGGACGTGATCATCAACGAGGTGGAAGCGATCACCGATGGTCGCAGTCTCCATCGACGACTCGCCCTCGACGGGTCGAACGATGAGCTGGTCCGCCTCACGCGCACGCTGAACGCGATGATGGAGCGCCTCGAGACGTCGTTTGGTGCACTCCGGCGATTCACGGCCGACGCCAGTCACGAGCTCAAGACCCCGCTCACGGTGCTGCGCGCCGACGTCGAGCGGGCGATGAACACGCCGCCACAGTCGACCGAGCAGCTCGTGGCGCTCGAGGAAGCGCTGCGCGAAACGCGACGGATGGCGGATCTCGTCGATTCGCTGCTGACGCTCGCCCGCGCCGACGAGGGGCGGTTCGACCTGGTGCGCGATCTGGTCGATCTCGAGCCGCTCGCCCGCGAGATCTACGAGACGGCGGTCATTCTCGGCGAGGGCGCGGAGATCACGGTCTCGATGCCCGTGCTGGAGCCGACACGAGTGCTGGGCGATCGGGAGCGGCTGCGCCAACTGTTCATGAACCTCGTGACGAACGCGATCAAGTACACGCCGAGTGGCGGCCGCGTCGATCTCTCCCTGAGCGCCAGGCTCGACGCCGCGACGTTCACCGTCCGGGATACGGGGATCGGAATCGCGGCGGCCGACATGCCATATGTCTTCGAGCGGTTTTGGCGCGCCGACCGGGTGCGCTCGCGCGCCAACGAGCGTGGTGGCTTCGGGTTGGGCCTCGCGATCAGTCAGTACATCGCGCAGGCGCACGGTGGCTCGTTGACGGTCACCTCGCGGCTTGGGCGAGGCAGTGCATTCACCGTGACACTCCCGCTCGCGCCGGAGTCTGCTGCCGAGCCCGCTCGCGAACCCGGGGCCCGTGATGCCGGGCGGGACGCCGGGGTTGAGCCCCCCAGGGAGCCACTCAAGGAGTCGGCGCGCGACGGTGTACGTGCCCCCGGCAAGAGTTAAGCATCTCTTAATCTTTTCGAACTTACGGTGGGGACCCCGTTCAGTAGCTTCTGAAACGTGAGCCACGCGGCCGCCGGCGATTCGCCCGGGCTGCGCGAGAGCCCGGTACCAGGAGCGACATTGTTCAACACGCTGTTGGAATCCAAGCCGAAGAAGGAAAAGCGGGGCGGCGGCACGATCGCCAGCATCGTGCTCCACGCCGCGCTGATCACCGGCGCGGCGGTCGCGACCGCGGGCGCGGCGATCCACAACGAGAAGGTGAAGGCGGAAAAGATCCAGTTCACGGAGGCGCCGAAGCCGCCCCCGCCGCCCCCGCCGAAGACGCCGCCTCCGCAAAACGTCGTCGTGGCGCCGCCGCCGCCGAAGGGATTCCAGGTGCTGACCGCGCCGGTGAACATCCCGGACGTGCTTCCGACGGTCGACCTGACGAAGAAGGTGACCGATGAAGCCGACTTCAGCGGGAAGGGCGCTGCTGGTGGTGTCGCCAAGGGGAAGGAGGGCGGCACGGGGGTCGTGACCGACCAGCCGTACTTCGACTTCCAGGTCGAAAAGCAGGCGGGGACGGTCCCGGGCAGTCCGCATCCGGAGTATCCGAGCATGCTGCAGAGCGCGGGGATCGAGGGTGAGGTGCTCGCGCAGTTCGTCGTCGACACGAACGGCCGCGCCGACATGAGCACGTTCAAGGTCCTCAAGTCCTCGCAGGACGCGTTTACGGAAGAGGTGAAGCGCGCGCTTCCGAAGATGCGCTTCTACGCCGCCGAGATCGGCGGCCACAAGGTGAAGCAGCTCGTCCAGGAACCGTTCGCGTTCAACCTCTCGAAGTAGTCACCGTCACCTCCTGTCTCTCTTTGCCTGAGGAAGTCTCTCGATGAATCTCTCGCTGGTGGAACTCTTCATTTCGATGGGCGCATTCGCCAAGGGCATCGTCATCGTCCTCGCGCTGATGTCCGTCTACTCGCTGACGATCATGATCCAGAAGTGGTGGATGCTCCGCCAGGCGCAGGTCGAGACCCGGAAGTTCGCACCGGAGTTCTCGCAGTTCCTCGAGGAGGACAACCTCGGTGAGGCGATCCGGCTGGCCGAGGGCTACAAGAAGTCGCACGTCGCTCGCGTGCTCGGTGGCGCGCTCGGCGAGATCAAGCCGCTGATCCAGGACGGCTCGGTGACGGTCGCCGACATCAACTCGGCGGAGCGCGCGGTCGAGCGCGAGATGCTCATGAACATCGTGCTGCTCAAGCGCGGCCTGGGTGTGCTGGCGACGGTCGGTGCCACCGCGCCGTTCGTCGGACTGCTCGGCACGACGATGGGGATCGTGAATGCGTTTACCGGCATGGCCGCGTCGGGCTCGGGCGGGTTGTCGGCGATCTCCGCGGGTGTCGCCGAGGCGCTGATCACGACGGCGTTCGGTCTCGTCGTCGCCATTCCGGCGGTGTGGGCGTACAACTACTTCCAGACGAAGATCGACAACCTGACGGCCGAGATGACGTACTCCTCGAAGGAGATGATCGACTACCTGATCAAGGGTGTCTCGGGCGAATTCGGCCGGTCGCGCTTCACGCGCGAGTTCAACACCGCCGCGTCCGCCGGCAGCGCGCCGATCTCGCAGTAAGTGGCCGCCGATCATTCACGCCTGATTCCGGGAGTCTGACCCATGGCGATGTCCGCATCGGCGGGCGGTGGCGTCAAAGCCGAGCCCAACGTGACGCCCATGATCGACGTCATGCTCGTGCTGCTGATCATCTTCATGATCGTCATCCCGACGATCCAGGCGGGGTTCAATGCCAAGCCGCCGAAAGGGGTCAACCTCAAGGCGCACCCCGAGGATGACAAGGATCAGGTGCTGGGCATCGACGCCAGCGGCCAGTATTACCTGAACAAGCAGCCGATCCGCAACGAGGACCTCGGGCCGCGGCTCAAGGCGATCTACGACGCGCGCACCGAGGACAAGATTCTCTTCCTCAAGGCGGATCAGAATCTCGACTACGCGAAGGTGCTCGACGCGATCGACGTCGCGGCGAAGAACGGGGTGCGAGTGACCGGGATGATCTCCGACCAGCAACCCGGCACGATGTCGTCGGTGGCCGGCGACATCCCGACGAATCCGACGTCGAAGGGCGGAGGGAAGACCTGATGGCGATGAGTGCTGGGGGCGGCGGCGGGCTGACCAACGAGCCGAATGTCACCCCGATGATCGACGTGCTGCTCGTGCTGCTGATCATCTTCATGATGGTCGTGCCGATGGCGCGGAAGGCGATCGACGTCCAGCTTCCGGACCCGACGCCCCAGCCCACGACGACGCCAAGCACGGATCAGATCGTCCTCGAGGTCTGCAAGGACGGCGCGTATTCGGTGAACAAGGAAGTGGTGCCGCCGAATCGGCTGGTGGCTCGACTGCACGAGATCTACGATCCGCGTCCGGACAAGATCATCTTCGTCAAGGGCTGTCCCGAGGCGAAGTACCAGGACGTGATCACGGCGATGGATGACGCGCGCGGTGCCGGAGTGAAAGTGATCGGCGTCCCGCCGAAGGACACGAAATAGTCGCACGCCTCGCAGGGACCGGTGGCCCGCCGCTCAGGCCACCGGTCGGGTTTCCGGAGCAGCGCGACGGGAAGACGTGGCAGGCCGCCATCGTCTCGGTGCTCGTGCATGGACTGCTGCTCCTGCTCTGCCTCGCGCCCGCCGCGGCGGCGATCTACCTGCATCTCGATCGCCGCACCGCGGGTAACGTCAGCCGACGCGGCGGCGGGGGCGGCGGTGGCGGTCGCCCGATCCAGGAGACCCTTCACTTCGTCCAGACGCCAGCCGCGCTGCCCCCGGTGCGCTCACCCACGCCCGCGGTCCATGCGCCCGTCGTCCCGCCGCGAGCGACGCCGAGCGTGACGCCCCCGCCCGTCAGTCCGCCTGTGCCGCCGCTCAAGCCGCCACCCGTCCCCGCGCCGCCACCGACATCGGCGGCGACCGTGCCGCACGACACCGGCGCCGCTACCCAGAGTGAGGGTGCCGGCGCCGGTCTCACTCCGGGGATCGGCCCGGGTGCCGGACCCGGGACTGGTGGAGGCACGGGAGCGGGGCGCGGGAGTGGTGCCGGCAATGCGACCGGACCGGGCACGGGCGGCGACCGGGGCGCGAAGCGAAAGGCGACGACTGATGTCGTCACCATCTATGGCGTCGACCCGCCACGTCGACCGCACCCGTTTCATCTCCACGCGATCTTCGCCGTCGATGCGCACGGGAAGGCGACGCTGCTCAGCGCCAACTCGAGCGATGACGCGGACTACAATCACGCGATCCGGCAGCGATTGCAGGAGACGCGCTTCAAGCCCGCGACGCTCCTCGACGGGACGGCCGTGCCCGACACGGTCGCGATCGATATCGACTACTGAATCTCTGGCTATCGTCCGGCCGCGGGAATACCTTTGCCGCGGCCTTATAGTCGAGGTGGAATGAGCAGCGTCGCCGCCCGCACGGACGCGACATCGCAGGACTCGTTGCCCCACCCGGAGTTCGTTCGAGCGTTGACGCTGACCGACGCGACGATGCTCGTCGCCGGATCGATGGTCGGCTCGGGCATTTTCATTGTGTCGGCGGACATCGCCCGCTCCGTCGGGTCGCCGGCCCTGCTGCTGGCCGCCTGGGGACTGACGGGCGTCATCACGCTGCTCGGCGCCCTCGCCTATGGAGAGCTCGCCGGCATGTACCCCCGCGCCGGGGGACAATATGTCTACCTCCGCGAGTCGCTCGGCCCGCTCGTCGGCTTCCTCTACGGCTGGACGCTCTTCGCCGTGATCCAGACCGGCACGATCGCCGCCGTCGCCGTCGCCTTCGGCCGGTTCTTCGGCGTCCTCGTCCCCGCGATCACCCCGACGCGATTCGACTGGTTTCCGCAATTCGATCTGCAGACGCCCGGCGGCGTCATCGAGATCGGGCTCTCGCCGCAGCGGGTGGTGGCGCTGATCTCGCTCTGGATCCTGACGGCGGTCAACCTCCGGGGGATTCGCGAAGGGAAGTGGGTCCAGACGACGCTCACGAGCGTCAAGGTCGCGGCGCTCGCCGGCCTGATCCTGCTCGCACTCACGATCGGCCGCCGCCCCGACGCGCTCGCCGCCAACTTCGGCGGCGGCCACTTCACGGCCGGACCATCCTTCTCGGCGGCGTTCGCCGTTGTCTTCGGCGCGGCGCTCGTCGGCTCGCTCTTCTCCAGTGACGCGTGGAACAACGTCACGTTTGCGGCCGCCGAGGTGCAGCACCCGTCGCGCAACCTGCCGCTCGCCCTCGTGCTCGGGACCGGCCTGGTCACCGGGCTCTACGTGACCGCCAATGTCGGCTATCTCTCCGTCCTCCCGCTCGCCGGCATCGCGCATGCGACGCAGGATCGCGTCGGGACGGCGGTCGCCACATCGATCCTCGGTGCGGGGGCGGGCGCGATCATGGCCGTGGCGATCCTCATCTCGACCTTCGGCTGCAACAACGGGCTGATTCTGGCGGGCGCCCGTGTGTATTACGCGATGGCCCGTGACGGGCTCTTCTTCGAGCGCGCGGGGCTGCTCAGTGGTCGCGGGGTTCCCGCGGTCGCGCTCGTCGTGCAGGCGATCTGGACGACCGTCCTCTGCCTGACGGGGACCTACTCGCAGTTGCTCGATTACGTGATCTTTGCGGCGCTGCTCTTCTACGCGCTGACGACGGTCGGGCTCTTCGTGCTCCGGGCGCGCCGCCCCGATGCCGAGCGGCCCTATCGCGCCATCGGCTACCCCGTGCTGCCGGCACTCTACATCGTGCTGGCGTCATCGGTCGCCGTGGCGCTCCTCATCGCCGACAAGACGCGGGCGCAGGCCCTCATCGGGCTCGCGCTCGTGCTCCTCGGTCTTCCGATCTATTTCCTCCGTCGCGCGGTCTGACGCGCGTTCCGGGTGCCCATGCAACCTACGCAGTCGGTTCTGCTGGCCATTATCGTCGCACTCTGCGGGCTCGCGCTCGTCTTCTCGCTCGGGCTCTCGCGCTGGGTGCTCGCCCGCACCCGCGGCAAGCCCGAGATGCAGAAGATCTCGGACGCCATCCAGCAGGGCGCGGAGGCCTACCTCGCCCGGCAGTATCGCACGATCTCGGTCCTCGCCGTCGTCGTCGCCGTCCTGATCTACGTCGGCTACGCGTACCTGCGCACGCCCAACGCCAGCGATCCGGTCACCGATCCGCATACGCTCGCGCTCTACGTCACGGTCTCGTTCCTGCTCGGCGCGCTGAGCTCGGGCGTCGCCGGCTACGTCGGGATGTGGGTCTCGATCCGATCCAACATTCGTACCGCGGCCGCCGCGCTCTCATCACTCAACGGGGCGTTGCAGGTCGCGCTGCGGGGCGGGGCGGTCGCGGGGATGTTCGTCGTGGCGATGTCGCTGCTCGGCGTCGGGCTCCTCTTCTGGGTGCTGACCGCCCTGCAGCCGGCGGGGGTGACGGCCGGCGAGTGGAACGCGAAGATCCCGTTCCTGATCGTCGGCTACGGATTCGGCGCCTCGTTCGTGGCGCTCTTCGCGCAGCTGGGCGGCGGGATCTACACGAAGGCGGCGGACGTCGGCGCCGACCTCGTGGGCAAGGTCGAGGCGGGGATTCCGGAGGACGATCCGCGCAACCCGGCCGTGATCGCCGATCTCGTCGGTGACAACGTCGGCGACTGTGCCGGCCGCGGCGCCGACCTCTTCGAGTCGACCGCCGCCGAGAATATCGGCGCGATGATCCTCGGCGTCTTTCTCTATCGCTACTTCGGCGTCCCGGGCATCCTCTTTCCGCTCGTCGTCGGCGCGTTCGGTCTCGTCGCCTCGATGGTCGGGATCCTGACGGTGCGCACCGCCGAGGACGGCGATCCGATGCAGGCGCTGAACCGCGGCTTCTACCTCACGGCCGTGCTGGCGCTCCTCTTTTTCGGTGTCGCCTGCCGGTGGCTGCTGGCCGCACCGCTCCAGCCTGCGCCGGACGCCTGGTGGCACTTCTTCCTCTGCGGACTGGTCGGCATCCTGACGTCGGCCGCGTTTCTGCTGATCACGCAGTACTACACGGAGTATGCGTACCGCCCGGTGCGCGCGATCGCCGAGGCGAGTCAGACCGGCCCGGCGACGAACATCATCCAGGGCCTCGCGGTCGGCATGGAAGCGACCGTGCTGCCCGTCTTCACGATCGGGGTCGCGATCGTCGTCAGCTACTATCTCGGGCGCGGCAGCGGTCTCACGAACTCGGCCGGTGAGCCGATCGGTGGCCTCTTCGGCACGGCGGCCGCGACGATCGGCATGCTCGGCACCGCCGGCTACATCCTGGCGATGGACACCTTCGGCCCGATCACCGACAACGCGGGCGGCATCATCGAGATGTCGCAGCAGCCGGAGGCGGTGCGCGCGATCACCGACCGTCTCGATGCCGTGGGGAACACGACGAAGGCGTTGACCAAGGGCTACGCGATCGGGTCCGCGTCGCTCGCCGCGTTCCTGCTCTTCTCGGCGTACCTCGACGAGGTCTTCAACTACACGCACCACCGGATCTCGGTCAACCTCGCGCGGCCCGAGGTCTTCGTCGCCGGTCTCCTCGGCGCGATGCTCGTCTTCTGGTTCTCGTCGCTGGCGATCAAGGCCGTCGGCCGTGCGGCGTACGCGGTGATCAACGAGGTGCGGCGGCAGTTCAAGGAGCGGCCGGGGATCATGGCCGGGACCGAACAGCCCGACTACGCGCGCTGCGTCGACCTCGTGACGGTGGCGGCGCTGCGCGAAATGATCGTGCCCGGCGCGCTGGTCGTCGGGTTTCCGATCGCCGTCGGACTGGCGTTCAAGACGCTCGGCGTCGGCGCCGAGGCGGTCGCCGCGTTCCTGATGATCGCGACGATCACGGGTATCCTGATGGCGATCTTCCTCAACACCGGCGGCGGCGCGTGGGACAACGCGAAGAAGTACATCGAGACGGGCGTCTACGGCGGGAAGCGCTCCGACGCCCACAAGGCGGCCGTCGTCGGCGACACGGTCGGTGACCCGTTCAAGGATACGGCCGGCCCGTCGCTCCACGTGCTGATCAAGCTCCTCAGCACGATCACCCTGGTTCTGGCGCCGCTCTTCATCTGACCGCGCGATCGCCCGATCGCGCGCTCCCCGACACCGCGAGCTGACCGATGGCCGACGCAACTCTCGCCGACCGATGTTTCGGTCGCAAGCCGATCGCCGCCCTGATCGAGGAGACCGGCGAGGGCGGGGGAATGCGACGGGTGCTGGGCGGCGGCGACCTGATCATGCTGGCGATCGGCGCGGTGATCGGCGCCGGGATCTTCGGCTCGATCGGCACGGCGGTCGCCGGCCAGACGGATGCGGCGGGCCATATCATCCGGACGGGCGCCGGGCCGGCGGTGATCTTCTCGTTCGTGCTCTCGGGCTGCGCGTGCGCGCTCGCGGGGCTCTGTTACGCCGAGCTGGCCTCGATGATCCCGCAGGCGGGGAGCGCGTATGCGTACTCGTATGCGACGCTCGGCGAGCTGGTCGCCTGGATCATCGGCTGGGATCTGATCCTCGAGTACGCCGTCGGCAACGTCGCCGTCGCGATCTCGTGGGCTGACTACTTCAAGTCGCTCCTCAACTCGATCGGCCTGCACCTGCCGGACTGGCTGTCGACGGGCTATCGCACGGCGCTCCTGAGCGATGATCCGGCGATCCATCACCTGCTCGTCACCGCGCCGCACGTCTTCGGGCTTGCGGTGCTCGTGAACCTCCCGGCGTTCGGCATCGTCGCGCTGATCACGTGGCTGCTCCTCTTCGGCGTCCGCGAGAGCACGCGCATCAACAACGGGCTGGTGATCGTCAAGCTGCTCGTCCTGACGCTCTTCGTCGTCGTCGGGCTGGGTCACGTGCACGGCTCCAACTATCGGCCGTTCGCACCGAACGGCTTCTCGGGAATCCATCACGGCGCGGCGATCATCTTCTTCGCGTACATCGGCTTCGATGCGATTTCGACGGCCGCCGAGGAAACGAAGCGCCCGCAGCGCAACATGCCGATCGGCATCCTTGGCGGACTCGCGATCTGCACGCTGATCTACATCGCGATCGGCGTCGTGCTGACGGGGATGGTCCCGTCGGCGCAGCTCGGGGTCGCCGATCCGCTGGCCAAGGCGCTCGAGCTCACGGGGCTGACGACGATCGCCGGCATCCTGTCGCTTGGCGCGATCTTCTCGATGGCCGCGGTGCTGCTCGTCTTCCAGTACGGGCAGCCCCGGATCTTCTTCTCGATGGCGCGCGACGGGTTGCTGCCGGCGTGGGCGTCGCACCTGCACCGGAAGTACCGCACACCGTGGGCGACGACGATCGCGACCGGCATCATCGTCGCGAGCTGGGCGATGATCGGCGACGCCAACGAGACGTACGACCTGACGAACATCGGGACGCTCTTCGCGTTCGTGCTCGTCTGCACCGGCGTGCTGGCGCTCCGCTTCAAGGAGCCGACGCGGCCACGGCCGTTCCGCGTGCCGCTCGTCTGGCCGGTGGCGATCGGTGGCGCCGCGGCCTGCATCTACCTGATGGCTGGCCTCCCGGGTCTGGCGTGGCGGCGCTTTCTGGTCTGGCTCGCGATCGGCCTGGTGCTCTACTTCCTGTACGGCATGCGAAACTCCGCGCTGCGCCGCGCGTGAGCGTGGCGTGAGCGGCGCGTGAGCGGCGCGTGAGCGGCGCGGTTTCCGCGCCGGCAGATCCGCGTCCGTCCGCGGCGCGCTGGCGGCCGGGACTCAAGCACTGGATCATCGTCTCGATGGTCGTGGGTGTGCTGCTCGGCTGGGCGCTCCCCGGCGTGGCGATCACGCTCGAGCCGCTGTCGACCGTCTTCCTGCGGATGATCAAGTCGCTGATCGTGCCGCTCGTCTTCTTCACGCTCGTCGTCGGCGTCGCCGGGCACGGCGATGACCTCCGGCGCATTGGGCGGCTCGCCCTCCGGTCATTCATCTACTTCGAGGTGGTGACGACCCTGGCGCTCGTCGTCGGGCTCGTCGTCGCCAACCTCGCCCGGCCGGGGGCCGGGGTGGCCCTCGCGGCAGCGCCGACCGACGAGGCGGCGACGCTCGCGAGCAACATGACGACCGTGGGCGGCGTGCTGGAGCATCTCGTGCCCCAGAGCATCGTCGACGCGGCGGCGCACAACGAAGTGCTGCAGGTCGTCTTCTGGGCCGTGCTCTTCGCGGTGGCGCTGACGCGCGTGCGCGAGCCGCTGCGCGGCCGCGTGCTGGAGGGGGCGGAGGCGCTGGCCGAGGTGACGTTCCGCATGGTCGATCTCGTGATGTGGTTCGCGCCGATCGGGATTGCCGCGGCGCTCGCGGCGACCGTCGCCCACCATGGCCTGGGCGTCCTTGGCGGCCTCGGACGTCTCGTGCTCACGCTCTACGGGGCGCTGGTGCTCTTCGGCGTCGCGGTCCTCGTCCCCGTGGCGCTGCTCGCGCGCGTTCCCCTCGGCGGGTTCCTGCGCGCGGTGCGCGAACCGGCGGCGATCGCGTTCTCGACGTCGACCTCGGAAGCCGCCCTGCCTCGCGCGATCGAGGCGATGGAGCGATTCGGCGTGCCGAAGCGGATCGTCGCGTTCGTCATTCCGGCGGGGTACTCGTTCAACCTCGATGGCAGCACCCTCTACCTCGCCGTTGCCGCGCTCTTCGCGGCCCAGGCGGGGGGGATCGCATTCCCGATCGGTCGCCAGGTCGTGATGATGCTGACGCTGATGCTCACGAGCAAGGGCGTCGCCGGCGTGCCGCGGGCCGGGCTCGTCGTGCTCTCGAGCGCCCTGGTGACGTTTGGGCTGCCGGGACAGGCGGTGGCGCTGATCCTGGGCGTCGACGCGTTCATGGACATGGCGCGCACGACCGTCAACGTCGTCGGCAACTGCCTCGCGTCCGCCGTGCTCGCGCGGTGGGAGGGCGAGGGGAGCGCCCTCGGCGGCTCGCACTAGCCCGTCGCTACACCCGCCCGGACACGCGGGCCTACGCGCGCACGAGGGCCCGCACGGCGTCGCGCACGGCGCCGCGGGCCGGGACGACGTCCCCGGCATGCAGCTGAGCGCCCGGCACGGCGCTCGCGAGTCGGCGCTCGAGGCGCGACCTGAGCGGCGATCCGCGCACGAGCAGGCCGCCGGCGAACGCCACGGGCGCGGCGGCCCGCTCGTCGACGAAGAGGCGTCGGGCGAGGGTGCGGACGTGGACGATCAGTTCGTCGACGGCGAACGCAAGCAGCGTATCCGCGCGCGCATCGCCATTCTCCGCGCAGTGCAGGATCGCCGGCGCGAGCGCGGCGAGATCGGCGGGCCGGGCCCGGGCGGCCCACGGGATCAGATCCAGCGGGTCATCGAGCACCGTTGCCGTCAGGATCGCCCCCGTGAGCGCCGTCTCCGGCTCGCGGCCGTCCGCGGCCGCGGCGACGATGCCGAGCGCGCGTCGACCGAGCCAGGCGCCACCACCCTCGTCGCCGATCGTCGTCCCCCAGCCGCCGCAGCGCGCGAGCGTCCCGGCCGGCGCCCGACCAAACGCGACCGACCCGGTGCCGGCGATCAGCAGGATGCCGGGCCCGTCGCCAAAGGCGTCGTCGAGGGCGATCGTGGCATCGGCGTGCACGATCACCTCGTCGGCGACGCCGCGCGAGACGAGCGCCCGTCGGAGCGCATCGCGCTCGAC
>Ga0116229_10000772_pt1 | contig 46145 bp, 44 predicted proteins | sample S1TSphgellanicum_3_FD_87313 | JGI IMG/M metagenome (GOLD analysis project Ga0116229, IMG submission 87313) | Host-associated microbial communities from peat moss isolated from Minnesota, USA - S1T2_Fc - Sphagnum magellanicum MG | ecosystem: Host-associated > Plants > Peat moss > Unclassified... | reverse complement strand
CCGCAGCATTATGTCATCGCCAGGTTTTCAGCGTAACTCCCCTGTGCAACCCTGCAAAAGGTACGTCAGAAGCGATCGGATGGCAAACAGATTCTGGAGATAAATTTAGGCGCTAAGTATTGATTATCATCATTACTTGTGCAGGCGTTTCAACGCCTGAGCAAAAGCTCAGCCAGCGCGACAGTATTGTTAATTGTTGAGCATCCTAGAAACGCTGCTTCGCGGCGCCGCTCCAGATCACTGGAGCGCACGCCTGCAGTGCCTAGGCGTCAGCCGGGGCCAATTGCTTGATACGCGCCGTCATGCGGGAAAGCTTACGGGCAACCGTATTCTTATGGATCACACCTTTCCCGGCGGCACGCTGCATCTCAGGCTGCGCCGCACGCAGAGCTTCATTCGCCGCCTGGCGATCGCCCCCGGCAATAGCGGTCTCGACGCTCTTTACGAAGGTCCGCATCCGCGATTTGCGCGCCTGGTTGCGCGCGGCACGCACGATATTTTGCCGGATGCGCTTGCGCGCGGAATCGGTGTTCGCCATGAGGTCTGGATCAATCTCTGCAGTTCACAAGGTCAATGGGTCCACGTAAGCCTAGCATTGGGCTACGCCGGAAGAGGCAGGGTTCTAGGAGCCGCCCCAAAACGAGTCAAGCTGAACGTTTTTTGGGGCCTCAAGCGACAGCATCTTTGTCAGCCAGCTAACCTAGCTTTGTCAGCAGGCTAGCCCTGGGATAAGCAGGCACCGTCCGCTATCACTGCCGGATGGACATCGCAACCACGCCCGGCTCGCACATCATCACTGTATCCAGAGCTGCTTTCGCCCGGCCAGACACCGATTTCCTTTGTTTCGGCGAGAGCGACATGCCGGCACCCGCTGCCGCCCACGAGGCTTTGCGCGACGCAATGCTGAGCGGCCAGCAGCGCTACCCGGATGTCAGGGGCGTGCCGGCCTTGCGCCACGCGCTGGCCGCGCATCTGGCATCGCGCCACGCGAGGAAGGTGGCTGAGCCGCGGGTGCAGATCACCGGCTCAGGCATGGCGGCGGTCAGCGTGGCAATGGCCGCATTGCTGCGGCCTGGCGACCGGCTTGTACATATAACGCCCGCCTGGCCGAATTCGGCCAATGCTGCCCGCTTGCGTCACGCGCAGGTCGAGGAATTCCCGCTGGAACCGACCCCGGAGGGCGGTTTCCGGCTGGATCTGGACCGGCTGTCGGCAAGGCTTGCAGGGGCGCGTGCCCTGTTCATCAACAGCCCCAGCAACCCCACTGGATGGATGGCGAGCCCGTTCGAGATACAGGCGATCCTGCACATGTGCCGCGCAGCCGGTGCCTGGCTGATTGCCGACGAGGTGTATAACCGACTGGTCTATGAGGGCGCGCAGGCAGCCTCCGTGCTGGATTTCGCCGAACCGGATGACCGTGTTCTGGCCATCGGCAGCTTTTCGAAGGCCTGGGCGATGACGGGTTTCAGGATCGGCTGGCTGGTCGTTCCCGAAGGCACCAGGGATAGCTTCACCGAACTGGTGGAAATGACGCATTCCGGTGTGGCCCCATTTGTGCAGGCCGCAGCCCTCGCCGCCCTTGCTGATGAGGACTTCGTGGACGCGTTCAAAGCCTATTGTAGCGCCGGCCGTGCGCTTGCCATTCAGGCCTTGTCGGGCCTGAACCGTGTGCGCTTCACGCCGCCGCCAGGCGCCTTTTACGCATTTCTCGGCATAGACCGGCTCACCGACAGCCTGGGTTTTGCGCTCGATCTGGTGGAGCATCACGGCGTGGCGGTCGCCCCCGGCATAGCCTTCGGCGCCGGCGGCGAAGGCCATGTGCGCCTATGCTTCGCGCAATCCCCGGTTCGGCTGGAACGCGCGCTTGGCCGGCTGCGTAAGGCGATCTTGCTGGCCCCAACTCCATGAAGAGCTGGCAAACGGTATTCGCGCTGCTGGCCTTGCTGGGTCCCGGGCCGGCCTCCGCCGCGTGCACCATGAATCGCGCGGCATTGCTGCCGATTACCTTGTGGCAGGGCAAGCTGTTCGTGCCGGTTGCGGTGAACGGCACCACGGAAAATTTCTTCATCGACACCGGCGCCGCCACGACCACCCTGTCTCAGGCCACGGCCACGGCGCTGAACATCCCGCGCGACTTCGACCATACGCAGGATACGTTTGGCGTCGGCGGCCTGGAAAGCCATCTGTATATCGGCCAGGTCGAAAGCCTTTCGCTCGGCGACATACGTGTCCAAAACACGTCGCTCGCGGTCGCGGCGTTCGCCCAGCGCATGGCCGATGGCGTCACGCCGGTAGGTGGGCTGATCGGGGCCGACATCCTCTCCCGTTTCGATATCGACCTGGACATCCCAAACCGGCGGCTCGGCCTATGGCGCGTCACCGGCTGCACCGAGGTGAAGCCGGACTGGCCGGGCGAAGCGTCATCCGTGCCGATGCAGGTGGCCCCTTCGCGCCATGTGACCATCCCTGTGCGCATCGATGGCGCCAACCTTGATCTGCTGGTGGATACCGGCTCGCCCAGCCTCGTGCTCTCGACACGCGCCGCGGCGCGCGCCGGCGCCACGCCAGAAATCTTGGAAGAAGGGCGGCAACTCCAAGGCATGGGCGTGAATGACCGCGCCTTCCACGCCTGGTTTCACATCTTCCAGCGCATGGACATCGGCCGCCAGGTGTTTGGCGATGTGCGCGCGGTAATTGTCAGCAATGGCCGATATGAAAATATTGGCGATGGCCTGTTCGGGCTGGAATTCCTCAAGCGCGGCCGAGTTTGGCTATCTTACAGCACCGGCAGTTTCTTTGCTGAAACACAGGCGAATTAAAATCTGGACGCATGCTTTTTTTACGTTTTGCCATGCGCTTGTCGCTTGATCCCTGCATCGATGTTGGATACCAACCTAGGGTTGCATGCTCGAGGGCCCTGGACGGCGGAGCAGCTAACCGGTCTGGCGTTTGTTGAAGGAGCACGCTGCAACAACGATGCTAGAGCGTCTTCAGCCCGAGTGGAAGCGGCCCCGCATCCGTCACGCCGCTCTGGCGCTTTGGTTGGGCGAGCGTTTTCATCAGCCTGTGGCCACCTTTGGCATTCGTGGCGGTTACAGTCGGGCTGATAACGCTCTCGGCGCCGCGTTACCAAAGGCGAATTCCGGGGTGTCGCACATCTGGCACTATTGGGTTCTGGCCATTGTTTTCCTGCTGCTGCCGCAACATCGCGCGCATGCGGAGGCAGAGCGTTGGGCACGGCTTGCGAACACCCTGTTCCACCACATCGCCCGCGACAATGACATGCCCGATTCCGCCGTGCCGCTCGCCATGGGGCAGGATGCCCAGGGCTTTTTATGGGTGGGCACAGAGGGTGGGCTGGCGCGGTGGGACGGCTACCGATTCCGGCTGTATCACGCCGACAGCTCAGTGGCCTATGCGCTGCCCGAGAACGTCGTCACCGCGCTGCACCGTGATACCGGCGGGCGGTTTTGGATCGGCACCGATGGAGCCGGCCTTGTCTATTACGAACCGGCCACGGATCATTTCATCCCGGTAGAACTGGATCCGGCCGATCCCGGCGTGGCCGGCGTATCGACCATCATCGATGATGGGGCGGCAGGGTTATGGGTCGGGACCGGCGCTGGGCTATTCCATCTGAACCACGCCATGAGGAAAGTGGCGCGTATCGGCGCAGCTGGCGGCCTGGCCGACGCAACCATAGAATCGGTGTTGCGTGACCACACCGGCGCGTTGTGGGTGGGCACCGCCTCGGGATTGGCGCGAGCCGCGCCTGGCAGCACCGTGTTCACGCGGGTTAGCCTCTCCGGCGCCCTGGCCGATGGCGAAACGCTAGACGTCGATTGCCTGCTTGAAGACCATGCGGGCACCATCTGGGTCGGCACCCGCCGGCACGGGGCATTCATGATCGGCGCGGATCGTGGCGTGGCCCGAAAGCTGCCGGCGCCGCAGGACCAGGGCAACCCGAATACCAGCTATGGCGTGATGGCCGCGCTGGAGGTGCGGCCAGGTGAAATATGGCTGGGCACCGATGGCCACGGCATTCTGGCCGTCAATGCCGATACGCTGGAGATGCGCAGCATCCAGCATGACCCGTCGGTTCAAACGAGCCTGGCCGACAACGCCATTCGCGCCCTGTATCAGGACAAGGCTGGCCTGGTATGGGTATGCACGTTTCGTGGCATCAGTGCCTTCGATCCAGCACAACATGCGGTGGTCACGTTGTTCGGCGTTCCGGGCCAGCGGGACGGGATTGCCGACACGGATGTCAGGTCCATGCTGTCCATGCCCGATGGGCGAATCTGGGTAGGTCTGCGCTATCACGGGATCGATATCCTGGACCCGTCTGCCGGCCGGGTGGGCGCCATTCGACCAGATCCGGCGAATCCCGAAACGGCCCTGCCTGCCTGGAGCATCGTCAGCCTGGTGCCATCGCCCTCATCCGGTGTTCTGGCTGGCACATCCAGCGGCCTTTATCGCATCGACGCCGCCGGGCAACACGTGGCGCGGCTTGAGGTGCCGGGACGCAGGGCTGACGAGCCGGTGCTGTGCCTATGCCGCTGCCACGGCTCGGTCTGGCTAGGCGGCCCGGACGGGCTTTGGGAGTTGATGGTCTCCCCCCTCGGCCAAATGCGCGTGCTGCGCCACGAAGACGCCAGCCTGACCGATCCGCGCGTTCAGGTTCTTGCCCCTGGCCCCGACGGTGCCGTCTGGGCCGGCACGCAAAACGGCTTGAACCTGGTGGCAGCTGAGCCGGGCAAGGTCGAGCGCATTTTCCCCAATCGCGGTGACCCGACCCAATTATTCAGCGGCGATGTGGTTTCCCTGGCGACCGACCGGCACGGCCGGCTATGGGCTGGCAGCCTGGACAACGGTGTGAATGTGATGCTCGGCCGCTCTGCCGGCCGGCCGGTGTTCCGCCGCATCACCGTCAAGCAAGGACTGCCTAACAACGATGTCAGCGATCTGGAGATGGACGGCCAGGGCAAGATGTGGCTCGGCACCGATAACGGGTTGGCAGTCGTCGATCCGGAGAGTTTAGCCGTTCGTAGCTTCGGGCAGGCCGACGGTGTGGGCATAGCAACCTATTGGAACAACGCCAGCGCGACCACGCCACAGGGTGAAATCCTGTTCGGCGGCCTCGGCGGCATGACGGTGGTGCGGCCGAGCCTGGTCGCGCGCAGCATCACCACCCCGCCGATCGTGGTTACCTCTATCCGGGTAGGCGGAAAGCCTGTTCTGGGCGCGCATGAAGATGGCGAGGGGCAAACGACGCGGCCTCTAGTTATCCAGCCCGACGCGAACAGTTTCAGCGTGGAATTCGCGGCGCTCGACTATCCGGCGCCGGCCAATAACCGATACGCCTACCGGCTCGATGGCTATGATCCGGATTGGGTTGAAAACGAATCCGAGCCACGCCTGGCGGCCTATACCAATCTGCCGCCTGGCGACTATGTGCTCCGGCTGCGCGGCTCCAACAGGCGCGGTACCTGGGTCGATCCGCCGCTCTCTGTACCGATAACCGTGCTGCCAAGCTGGTATCAGACCATCTGGTTCCGCCTTTTGGCGGTGGTGGTGGTCGGCGCTTTGGTGGCGGGCGTGGTGCAGTTGCGCACGGCATGGCTGCGCCGGCGCCAGCATGAGCTGGAGCGGCAGGTGGCTGAACGCACAGCCGAGCTATCGCTCACCCAAACCCAGCTGCGGCATTTTGCCTATGCCGACATGTTGACCGGCCTGCCAAACCGGCGCGCCTTCACCGAGGAATTTCGCAAGCTGCTGGAAGAGGCACAGGAGACCACCTATGGCGATCGATCGAAACTCGCCCTGCTGCTGATCGACCTTGATGGCTTCAAGACCGTTAACGACACCATGGGCCATGATGCCGGCGACGCCTTGCTGGTGGCCGCTTCCGCACGGTTGCGCGGCGCCGTGCGTGAGCATGATTACGTGGCCCGGTTGGGCGGCGACGAGTTTGCTGTGCTGCTGCCAGGCGCACGCGACGAAGCTCTGATCGACCGGATCTGCACCCGAATCATTGCCAGCTTCGCAGCCCCGGTGTTGCTCGGCACCGAAAGCGTCAAGGCCGGCGCCAGCATCGGCGTTGCGGTATTTCCCGACCACGGCATAACGCAGGAAGCGATCTATAAATCCGCCGACATCGCCATGTACGCCGCCAAACGCAGCGGCCGCGGCACCTGGCGCTGCTCCGAGCAGGTATTATAACATCAACCTGTAGGATGGGTAAGCGAAGCGCCACCCATCACTTCTCAGCTGATCCCCGCGCAAAACCCCGAAATTCGGCTACATGCCCTGTCCAGGTCTCCATCACTTGCCGCCGTGCTCAGCCGCATATGCGGGCTCTTGCCGAACGAAGCGCCATGCACGGTAGCAACGCCCGCTTCCTCCAGCAGCGCCTGACAAAACTGGGCGTCACTCTCAATACGGGTGCCAGCCGCGGTCACCTTGCCGAGAAAGCCTGAAATATTCGGGTATAGATAGAAGGCGCCGCATGAGGCCGGGCAGTGGATACCCGGAATAGCATTCAGCGCCGCCGCCACGCGGCGCGACCGCGCGGCATAGGTGGCGCGCATCACCTCCACCATGTCCTGCGGCCCTTCCAGCGCCGCCGCCGCGGCGGCCTGCGCGATGGGTGAAACACCGCCGGTGGATTGGCCCTGAATCTTGCTCATCGCCGCAATCAGCCCAGCAGGCCCGGCTGCGAAGCCAACGCGCCATCCGGTCATTGCGTAGGTTTTGGAAACGCCGCTGATGGTCAGCACACGGCTGGCAAGATCGGGCGCAACGGCGGCCATGGTGGCGTTCGGGGCGCCGTTATGGATCAGGTGTTCATACATGTCGTCTGACATGATCCACACATGCGGGGCTTTGCGCAAAACACCGGCCAGGTCTTGAAGATGGCTGGTCGAACACACCGCGCCTGTCGGGTTGTTCGGATAGTTCAGCACCAGCCATTTCGTCTGCGGCGTGATGGCGCGGGCAATGGCATCCGGCGAGGGCAAGAATGCATCGGCCTCCGCGCAATCGACGAACACCGGTTTGGCGCCGGCCATGCGGGCAATCAGAGGATAGGCGTTCCAGTACGGCGCTGGCACAATCACTTCGTCATCCTGATCGAGGGTGGCGATGAGGGTGTCGAAAATAATCTGCCTGGCGCCGTTGCCGACGAGGATTTCGTCCGCTTCGACATGCAGGTTTGAGTCGCGGATGAATTTGACGCGGATCGCCGATTTCAGCGCGGGCGTGCCGCCGACGGCGGGATATTTTGTTTCTCCACGCAAGGCTGCCTGGTGGGCGGCTTCGATGGCGTGCAGCGGTGTTGCAAAATCCGGCTCGCCCAGGGTCAGCGAAATGATGTCGCGACCTTCAGCACGCAACGCGCGGGCACGTGCGGCCGCAGCCATCGTGGCTGCTTCCGGGATGGCGGATTGGCGGGCCGATAGAGTGGGCAGCCTGTGGGCCGGGTCAGCCACCGCTTAAGCCAACCGTTTCCATATCTAAGCCATCATAAAGTTCTGCGAGCGGAAATTCCAATCCGATTTCCGGCATCCGAAGAATGGACCCGCCGCGCAGGATATGCCCGATCCAATCGCCGCCCACGCGCTCGAACTGGGTGCCGGCAATGGCATCCTGCTCCAGGATGATGTAGCGCTGCACTGAGTCCGTCGCTTCATATTCACGGTTCTTCACAGCGAGATCGGTGCGTGCGGTACTCTCGCCGAGCACTTCAAAAATAACCACCGGGTCGCTGACAATCTTGGCATTTGGCGGGAGTTTGGTGCAGACGACAAAACCATCCGGGTATCGGATGCTGCCGGCCGCCCGAATTTTCAGATCGCTGCCATGAAAGCGGCAAGGTCCGCCGCGTAGGGGGCCACCGACGGCCATCGCAAGGTTACCTTGGATGATCGAATGAGCGACGGTGCCGCCCACCATCGCGGTGGTCGTAACCCCATCGAATTCATGCTTCACCTCCTGCTGCTCTTCCCATGCCAGGAAGCTTTGCATATCCAGAGGCTGAAGTGCAGCGCTCGCCATGGCGTCGGGCCGGACCTCCTAGCTCATCCCCTCGCAAAACACCTTTATCCGCGCGCAGGCTTCCCGCAGGCTCTCGGTATCGGTTGCATAGCTCACGCGGAAATGGCCGGGATACATGAAGGCGCTGCCATGCACGGCGGCGACACCCTGCTCTTCCAGCAGCGCCACAACAAACGCTTCGTCATCGGTGATTTTCGTGCCACCGGCGGTGGTCTTGCCGATGCAGCCGTGCATCCCCGGAAACACGTAGAACGCACCTTCCGGCTTGTGGCAGGTCAGGCCCGGCGTTGCGTTCAGCGCCGCCACCACCAGATCGCGCCGCTCGCGATACACCGCCGTCATCGCCTCGATCGTGTCCTGCGGCCCGTTCAGTGCCTCCACCGCGGCGGCCTGGCTGATCGACGACGTGTTCGAGGTAGACTGGCTTTGCAGCTTGTCCATCGCCTTGATCAGCGCCACCGGCGCGCCGGCGAACCCGATGCGCCAGCCGGTCATTGCATAGGCCTTGCTGCAACCATTCATCGTCACGGTGCGATCGCGCAGGCGCGGCTCCACTTCCACGATGGTGGCCGGCTTGAAACCGTCATAGGTCAGCTTCTCGTAGATATCGTCGGTGAAAATCCATACATCCGGGTGGCGCAGCAGCACATCGCAGATCGGCCGCAAATCCTCCGCCGAATAGGCAGCGCCCGTGGGGTTGCACGGCGAGTTCAGCATGAACCATTTGGTGCGCGGCGTAATCGCCGCTTCCAGGTCTTCCGCACGCAGCTTGAAACCATTGTTCTGGCCGCACGGCACAATCACCGGGGTGCCATCGGCCAGCGCCACAATGTCAGGGTAACTCACCCAGCACGGGCTCGGGATGATCACTTCGTCGCCCACGTTCAGCGTGGCGACCATGGCGTTATAGATCACCTGCTTGCCGCCGGTTGAAACAATGATCTCCTCCGGCGCATAGTCGATGCCGCTATCCCGCGTGAACTTTGCCGCGATCGCGCGGCGCAAGGCCGGGGTGCCGGAAACATCGGTATATTTCGTGTCGCCGGCCTCGATGGCGCGGATGGCGGCCTGTTTCACGTTGTCGGGCGTATCGAAGTCGGGCTCGCCGGCCGAAAGGCTGATGATGTTGCGGCCGGCCGCCTTCAGCGCACGCGCCTTGGTGCTGATGGCGATGGTCTGGCTGGGGCTGACGCGGCTGAGGCGTTCGGCGGTGAGCATGGGAGCACCCTGGTTTCGAAACGGGCCGAAACCTAGTCCGCGACGCCTGAACGAGCAATGAGGACCTGCGCAGGGCTGTATTATCCGGCGCGGGCGTGCCCCTGGGGCTCGCCCGGCCGCTTTGGGCTAATGCGGAGACGGGCTATCCGTGTTGGTGCCGGTGCTGCCGGTGCCCGCGCTGTTGCCGTTTCCGCTGCCGCCGGCGGAGCCAGTAGCGCCGCTATTCATGCTGCCCGGGCTTTGCCCCGTGCTGCCTGGCGTGGTGCCGGGGCTGGTCGGCGTGTTGGTGGTGCCTGTCGAGCCAGTGCCCATCCCGCCCCCATTGCTGCTACCCGTGCCAGCGCCGCTGGTGCTGGGGTTGCTGCTGCCAGTGCCCATCCCCGAACTGCCGGTACCCATCCCGCCGCTCATCCCGCCGGCGCTGCCGCCACCCGCGCCGCCAGCCCCGCCGGCTGCCTGGGCGAAGGCCGCGCCGCCGGTGCTAATCACCAGGCAGGCTGCCAGGGCGGCATTTCCTAGAGTTTTCCACATCGTTGTTTCCTCCGTTGATTGTCGTGCCTTGGGCCTTGCAAACGCCAGGCACGCCCGAGGTTTCCCGCAACAGCGATCACGTGAAGGAATAAGCACGCGGGCAAGAACCGCCCGGCATGAATTGCCGGCCGCGGGCCGGCGGTGCCCGATCCGCCTGGAATTCCCTGCTGGCACATCCCTTGCGCTTGGCGAGACAGACGGCAGCAAGCACCACGGCAGCACGGGGAGATCGCACCAACCATGGATAACAACGCCAACATCGCCTTGTCACGCCTCGCCGCGCAACAGCATGCGATGGACGTGGTGGCTGGCAACCTCGCCAATATGAGCACACCAGGCTACCGCGCCGAGCGCATGGTATTCGCCGACTGGCTGCTGCGGGAACCCGCCACCGCCACCACCGCGCGCGGCGACCGCGTGCTGGCTTTTGCACAAACGCGGGCAACTTATCGGGACCGCGCGGAAGGCGCCATCACCCAAACCGGCAACCCGCTCGATCTCGCACTCAGCGGCGAAGGCTGGTTCACCGTACAAACGCCAAACGGCACCCGCCTCACCCGCTCCGGCCGCTTCACCTTGCAGGGCGATGGCAGCATCACCGACGAATCCGGCAATCCGCTTCTGGATGTCAACGCCCAGCCAATGCGCCTGTCGCCGGCCGATACCGCGTTGACGGTGAAAGCCGATGGTACACTCAGCAGCCAGAACGGCACGCTCGGCCAGGTGGCCGTGGTCGCGCCGAACGATCCAAACCGGGTAACGGCGGAAGGCGGACGGCTATTCCGCCCGGATGTGCCGACAACGCCAGTTGCACGTCCAAAGATCATTCAGGGCGCGCTGGAAAGCAGCAATGTTCAGGCGATCAGCGAAATAACCCGAATGATCGCCACGGAACGGGATTTCCAGTTCGTTACACAATACGTGCAGTCAGAAAGCCAGCGCCGGCAGGGCGCCATCGACAAACTCGCAGCCCCGCCAAGCTAGCGCCGTCTAATCTCAAATAAGGGATAATTCTTTATGCGGTCTCTCGACATTGCCTCCACCGGCATGCAGGCGCAGCAGACACAGGTGGAGGTGATCTCCAACAACATCGCCAATATGAGCACAACCGGATTCAAGCGCCGGCGCTCGGAATTTCAGGATCTGATCTACCAGAATCTGCGTAGCGTGGGCTCTAACAGCTCCGATAACGGCACTGTTGTGCCCTCCGGCGCGCAAATCGGCTTGGGCGTGAAAACCGCGGCAATCTACCGCATTACCGAACAGGGCGTGCTCTCGCAAACCGGCAACAGCCTGGATATCGGCATTCAAGGTAATGGCTATTTCCAAATCACCCTGCCCTCGGGCGATACCGCCTATACCCGCGATGGCACGTTTGCCCTGTCGCCGAACGGGGTGATCGTCACCGCCGACGGATATACCGTGGCACCAGGCATTACCGTTCCCACCAACGCCATCAGCATCACCATCAACTCCGCCGGCCAGGTGCAGGCACAGATCAGCGGGCAGACGGCGCCCACCACGCTCGGCCAGTTGGAGCTTGCTTCATTTCCCAACGAAGCGGGGCTCGATGCACAGGGCGATAATCTGTTCCTGCAAAGCGGTGCCTCCGGCACGGCAGTAACGGGCGTGCCGACCTCGCCCGGATTTGGCAGCATCATGCAGGGCTTTGTCGAAAGTTCGAACGTGAATGTGGTGACGGAAATCACCGACCTGATCACCGCCCAACGCTCCTACGAAATGAACAGCAAGGTCATCACCACATCGGATGAAATGCTGCAAACCCTTACCAACCTGCATTCATAAGGAGATGTCTCCATGCTCAAAATCCTGCTGATTGTCTCGACCTCCGCTTTATGTCTGCCCTCTGTCGCTGGGGCAGCCGTTCTGCGGCCGTTCACCCAGATTGCCGCATCCACCGTGCGGCTTGCCGACCTGTTCGGTGAGCTTGGCGCCACGCCTGATCGCGTTCTCGGGCCAGCGCCGGCGCCCGGCGCGCGTATTCTGGTCGGCGCACCACAGCTTGCCGCCATCGCGCGCGATTTCAACGTCGATTGGCGGCCGGCCAGCGGCGAAGAACAGGCGGTAGTGGAACGCCGCGGCGACCCGCTGCCCAAAACCGCGGTGATGGCGGCCTTGCGCACCGCCTTGCAAGCGGCTGGCGCGCCGGAAGGCTCGGATATCGCGATGCCCGACATCCAGCCAGTCACCGTTCCCGTCGGCAGCGCCCTGATCCCTGAAGTGTCCCAATGCAGCTATGACCCTTCGGGTGGCCACTTCACAGCGTTGATCTCCGTGGGGTCGCCGGAGATGGAGCCGGTGCGAATGCGCGTCTCCGGCGCGGTGATCGTTCTGGTCCAGGCCGCGGTGGCGGAGCACAGGATGGTGCGCGGCGCTGAGGTGGCGAGCGAGGATGTGAAGCCGATGCGGGTGCGTGTCGGCCTGCTGCATGGCAACGCCCCCATTCAGATGAGTCAAGCGGTCGGCATGGTGCTGAAGCACGATGTGGCGCCCGGGCAGCCACTCACCACACTCGATCTCGCGCGGCCCGACCTTGTTCTGCGCGGCAGCCTGGTGCGCATGACGTTGCACAGCGAAGGCATCGCCTTGGCCGCAGAAGGCATCGCCAGGGAATCGGGCGCGCGTGGCGACCGGGTGCTGGTGGAAAACCCTACTTCCCACGCGATGGTAGAAGCGGACGTAACCGGGCCAAATGAAGTGCGCGTGGCGCCGCGCGGCACGCCGATCAGCCTGGTCTCTGCGCAATGAGAGGGCGTTGCCTGCTGGTGGCGTTGGCCCTGTCTGGTTGCAACACATTCCAGCGCCTCTCCGAAATCGGCCGCCCGCCGGTGATGACACCCACCGCCGACCCGACCAGCGACCCAAAATGGCGGCCAGTCACCATGCCGATGCCACACGCCGAGGCCACGCCGCGCGAACCAGCGAGCCTATGGCGCAGCGGCAGCCGCGCTTTCTTCAAGGATCAACGCGCGGCACAGGTGGGGGATATCGTCACCATCCTGGTCAACACCGCCGACGCCGCCGATGTAGAAAATGCCAGCCTGGAAACGCGCACCGGTAACGAATCCATGGGTTTGCCAAACCTGTTCGGATTGGAAGCAACTCTGCCCAGGCTGCTTGGCAAGGCCGTCAGCGCCAGTACTCTGGTGAATGCCACCAGCACCAACACCGCAAATGGCACAGGCACGATCAAGCGCGACGAGACCGTAACGTTGCGCCTAGCCGGCGTGGTGACCCAGGTTCTGCCAAACGGCAACCTTGTCGTTGCCGCCAGCCAGGAAATGCGGGTGAACAGCGAATTACGTGTCCTGCGCGTCACCGGCGTCATCCGCCCGCAGGACATCGCCAGCGACAACACCGTCCCGCATGACCGCATGGCAGAAGCCCGCATCTCCTATGGCGGCCGCGGCCAGCAAACCGACATCCAAACCCCGCGTTACGGCCAGCAGGCTTTAGACGTGCTGCTGCCGTTCTAGAGCGGCTTCGGCCTGACTGAAACAGGCCCAGTATTGAGCGCCCGTGGTGATTCCAGTCAGGCTGATAACGCTGTAGAGCACCCATCCTACGTTTAGAATATCAAGAGGTCCCACCCTTCGCCGCCCGGCGTGGATTGTCCTTGCGCCTGCCAGAAAAATTCGTAATCACCTCATGCACCCCGCCGGCTGCCTCATCCGCGACAGCGGCCGCGACATCGCCCCAGTAATGATCGAGCGTGCCCTTGGCGAGGTCGTGGCCCTGGGCCACATCGCCGGCCAGATGGCCGACCGGATCGGTCACCAGCCAATGGATTTCCACCTGCTGCTGGCCGCCTGGTTCGTCGGTCATGCGCACGGTGCCACGCAGCAGAAAATCGGCACTCACCGCATGATCCACCAACTGGTCGCCGGTATCGGGTATGCGCAGCCGCATGGCCCGCGCCAACGCCGAATTACCGTCGCCTGGCGCGCCTTTCACGCCGCTGAAATAGATTCGGGCAGGGCGGTTATACAGGCTATTCGGATCGCTTTGTTTCAATGCCGCATCCACCGCGCGCAACAGGCCCAGAATCTGCGGCGCCGCCTGTAGCGCGGTCTGCTGCAAAGCCGCCGGCGAGGCCTGCGCCCAGGCGCCGGCCGGCACTGGCGCGCCCACAACGTCGCCGCGCGATTCGCCCTTCGGGTTGATCAGGGTGAATTTGGGCGTCACCTGGCTGCCGTGCAGGCTAGCGGAGAGGCGCAACTGCCAATCGCCCTTGTGCGGGGTCATTGCAAAAGCCGGAATTTCTTCGGCCACCAAGGCGTTCGTCACCGCGTTTGCCCAGGTGGCGGCATCGGAATCCGACAGCAGGCCATTGGCGGGCGGCGGCACAATCAGCCGTGGCGGCGGCGGCCGGCTGAGGGCCAAAGCAGTGCTGCCCGGGTTGCCCGCGAAGGGGCGCGGCAGGTCGCCGCACGCAGCCACGCACAGCAACAAGAGTAGAACACCGAAGCGCGTGATCAGCATACGATAACCGAAATCTGGTGGCCGAGCGGGCCGCCTGTCAGCTTCGTGCGGCGGCGGTGGCTGAAAAAACGAGCTTCATCGGCGAAGGTGTCGGCACCGATCCAGGCCGCGCCCACGCCGCTTCCGGCGAGGCGTGCCAGGCAGTAGCCGGGCAGATCGAATTGCCAGTGCCCGTCTTTCGCGCCGGCAGCAAAGAATCGCTCGGCGCCGGGAACACTCGGCAGAACCGCATCGCGTAAATCGGCGCCCACCTCGTAGCTGGCCTGCGCGATGCAGGGGCCGATCACCGCCACAATGCGCGCGCGCTCCGCGCCCAGCGCCAGCATCGCCGCCACGGTTGCTTCCAGCACGCCGGCGCAGGCGCCACGCCAGCCGGCATGCGCCGCACCCACCACGCCAGCCTGCCGGTCGGCAAACAGCACTGGCGCGCAATCCGCGGTCACCACACCAAGCGCTACCCCTTCTTGCCGCGTCACCATCGCGTCTGCGCGGGCGCCCTGCCCCGCCGGCCAGGCCTTTTCCACCCGCACCACGCCGTAGCCATGCACCTGCGACACACCCAGCAACCGGTCTGGCAGCACCCCCATCGCCTCGGCCACCAAAGCGCGGTTGCGCGCAACGTGCTCCGGCGAATCGGCAGAAGAGACGCTGCAATTCAGGCTGGCATAAGCGCCTTCGGAAACGCCGCCTCGGCGAGTGAAAAACCCGTGAACGCCGGCCAAATCAGGCGAGGTCAGATATTCCGCGGTCATGGCTCGAATCCCGGTGGTGGCAAGGCGGCTTGCTGGGTCAGGCAGAGCGCCTTGAACAAAAGGCCCATCCGCGCCGGCGAGGCCAGGCGCTCGGCCGCTCTACGCAACTCCTCTCGCCGCGCGGGATTGGCGGCGATCAGCCGTTCGGTGCGCTCCCGCAAGCCCAGCCGCGTCAGGAACGCGCCCTGCGGGATTGGCCCCCATGAAGCCGCGCCGGCTGCGCGGGCAGCCGTTGCCACAGCGGAGAAATCGACATGTGCCGTTAGGTCGGCCGAACCCGGGTCGGCCAGCGGATCGGCCGGTTCGCCGCCACGCAGGGCTTGCAGGCTGTCGCCAGGCGCTGTGTGGGCGGTGCCGTAATCCAGGATCAGGGCTGCGCCACCAAGGGCGGCAACACGGCGTGCCAGCCGCGCCGTCCACCCAGCGATGGCATCGGAGATTTCCACCACCGCACCGGCCGGCGCCTCGCGGGAAAGGTCGGGGGCTTGCACGTGCACAAAGCGGCCATCCGCCACCAGGCGCTCCGTCCAGCCGCTATCGGCGCGCACGAATTGCCGGATCGGCAGCGCATCCAGGAACTCGTTGGCGATCAGAATTGTCGGAGCCGCCGGAAGATCGTCCAGATCGTCATGCCACACAGCATGCGGCACACGCGCCGCCTGCTCGCCGCGCAACCGGGGTGAGGTTTCGATGAAATGCACCCGCAGGGCGGTGCGAAAAGCCGGCGCCGCGCGGGCAATCAGGCGCAGCGCATCCTGCATGAGCGTGCCGCGGCCCGGGCCGGCTTCCGCCAGAACAATATGCGGCGGCGCGCCCATCTGCTGCCAGACGATAGCAGCCCAGGCACCGATGATCTCACCGAACATCTGGGCGATTTCCGGCGCCGTGGTGAAATCGGCGAACGGATCATGGGTGGCGTAATAAGCGGCATTCGCCCGCGCCATGAACACGTCCAGCCGCTCAGCCGCGCTCAAAGAACAACCGGCTCTCTGGTCTCGACCCTCTTGGCAACAGCGATCAGCGCCGCGCCGGCAAGGATCATCGGGATGCAGAGAAGCTGGCCCATCGTAGCGCCCGCCCACAAATACCCCAGGAAATTATCCGGCTCCCGGAAAAACTCGCCGATAATCCGGGCGATCCCGTAGCCGATCAGGAAAATGCCGGTGAGGGTGCCGAAGCGCGCGCGAATGCTCTGGCGCCGCGAACACGCCCAGACGACAATGAACAGCACCAGCCCTTCCATCAACGCCTGATAGATCTGGCTGGGGTGGCGCGGAATGTCGTCGGCGCGTGGAAAAATCATTCGCCAGGGCAGCCAGTCCGGCGCCGGCCGGCCCCATAATTCGCCATTGATGAAATTGGCCAGGCGCCCAAGCCCCAGCCCGATCGGGGTGACGATCGCCATCCGGTCGGCGAAGCCAAGCAAAGGGATGGCATTCAGCCGGCAGAACAGGATCAGCGCCACCACCACACCGAGCATACCACCGTGAAAACTCATCCCGCCGGTCCATACCGCCGGTATCTGCAACGGGTTATGCAGGTAGAATATCGGCTGATAAAACAGCACGTAGCCGAGTCGGCCGCCCAGCACCACGCCCAGCGTGGCCCAGGTGAGGAAATCGTCGGTTTGCACCTGGGTCGCTACGGCGGGCGATTTCAGCACCAGCCGGCGCATCACCTGCCAGCCGGTGACCAGGCCCACAATATAGGCCAGCGCATACCAGCGAATGGAAAACGGCCCCAGATGCAGCAGCACTGGGTTGAATTGGGGAAATTGTAGCGGCGCGCTCATCGGTAGGGATTCGCCTGACGTAGAAAACCGCGAACATAACGGCCGATGCCATGTTCCAGTGTGGTAAACGGCTTTTCATACCCGGCCGCCCGCAAACGATCGATTCGGGCACAGGTAAAGGACTGGTACTGGGGTTTTAGCGCCTCCGGCATATCGACGAACGCCACCGCCCTGGGCAGCTCGGCCGCATCCGCCACCGCATGCGCCAAATCCAGATAGCTCCGCGCAACCCCGGTGCCGACATTGAAAATCCCGCAGACCGATGGGGTGTCGAGCAGCCACAGCATCACATCCACCGTGTCGCCTACCCAGATGAAGTCGCGGGATTGGCCACCGTCCGGGATGTCGGGTTTGTTGGAGCGGAACAGGGTGGCGGGGAGGCCGGCGGAGATCTCGTCGTATTTCACCTTCACCACCGAGACCATGCTGCCTTTGTGGTATTCGTTGGGGCCATACACGTTGAAGAACTTCACCCCGGCCCATTGCGGCGGCCGCCTGGCCCCGCGCCGCAGCATGCCGATCACCCGCAGGTCGAACACGTGTTTCGACCAGCCATACAAATTCATCGGCTCCAGCCGCTCCAGCAAAGCTGGGTCATCATCGAAGCCGGCCTCGCCATCGCCATAGGTGGCGGCCGAGGAGGCATAGACGAAGCGGGCTTTATGCTGCGCGCACCAAGCCCAGAGTTTCAGGCTCAGCTCCACGTTGGTGCGCCAGACCTGGTCGCCGTCGACCGCCAGGGTCTCGCTGATGGCGCCCATATGGAACACCGCCTCGATCGGCGGCTCGGTGGCCAGGAATGCGTCCAGCTCCGCCGGCGCCACCAGGCGGTCCGGCGGATGCCGCGCGATATTGCGCCATTTGCCCTTGGTGCCCAGGCGATCCACCACCACGGTTTCCTGCCCGCGCGCGGAAAGCTCGGCTTGAAGGTAGGAACCGATAAAGCCGGCGCCGCCGGTGACGAGGATCATGGGGGGCTTATACGGAGGGGGGGGCCAGGAAGAAAGACCACGGCCATTGTACGAGCAGCCCGAAAGGCCGAGAGCCTGCGGCAGGCCCAGCTTGCCGGCGCCGCCGGCGTGGGTCTGTGCTGCATCGTAGATCTGGAGGCAGGCAAGCGCACTGCGCAATCGGCAACGCGCTCCAGGTTACGCAAGCCCGGGGATACTCGTATCGGTCTCGTCGCCGAAACGCGTGGAACCATTACAACCGCCGCGCGTGCCATCCGTTCTTTGATCGCAAGGAAGCTCAATGACAGGATATCGTATCGATGACTCTATAGCCAACGCAGTTATAGGCTGGGAGCCTTGGGTTTTGGCCGCGGCTCAAATAGGCGCAAAAGGTGGGTGTGCATCTACCATTGGTAACGAACAAAAATGTAATATAAAATTCAACTTCGCTGCAGAATGGAAATTGCGAACGATAGTCCTTCCTTCTTTTCGACACTCTTGATTTATCAGTCTTGCGTTTCTGGTTACGAGTGTAAAACCATGGAAGATCGTTCCTTCTCCAAGCTGCCCTTTTGACCTCGTTGTCCATGGTTCGGGCCGGCAATTCGAACGACTGCCTCTTTTCGATGGCTTCCACCCAAACACCAGGCGCAAGGCGGGATAGACCAAAAGCTCTATACTTTACCATCTAACTTTTTGACAGAATTTTGGCTGTATGTAGACTTGTCTCCCGGTAGAGAAGCGCGGGCACCTAAAACAGGACTTAGCTAGACTTTGTATTTGCGCGGCTCCAGAGCATGCTTTTACCTTGGCGACACCATGCCGTCGCTGATTGTTGGGCTAGTAACCAACGTTGCTGGTGCGTAGGCCCGGAGGGTTTGGCCTGTCGATACGGCCGGTGAACGCGCGGCATCCGCCCTGTCGTCGTCGCCATTTGGCTTAATCCACGGCACGCTTTAATCTAGCGTCGAAACACGCCGCATCTGCGAGGTTTACCCATGGCCGACCGCCCCCGTTTTCTTGACGATCTGGCCGGAGTCGCCGGCGGCGCGATCTCGGCTCTTGCCGGCCTTCGCGATGAGATGGAGGCGATGGTGCGTGCCCGGGTTGATGAGACGATCCGGCGCCTGGAACTGGTGCGGCGTGAGGAGCTGGAGGCCGTCACCGAACTGGCGGCCCGCGCGCGGGCCGGGCAGGAAGCGGCCGAGACCAGGCTGACGGCCTTGGAAGACAAGCTGGCACGGCTGGAACGCGGCGCCCCGCGGCAGGGGCCAGATCGCTGATTGCTGCGTTGCACACCAAAAAGTTGCAATTCGTCACCAACAGGCTGCACAATAGCGGGTCGGGCGGCCTAGGTCCTGCTCCGCTTGTTGGTTACAGGGCAAACCGCGCGCAAGAGAACTTGCGAGGAAGCTTTAGCCATGACCGTAGCTGCCATTCTGCGGCACAAAGGCCACGAGATTGCCTCTGTGTCCCCAACCGACAAGATTTCCGCTGTCGCCGCCAAGCTGGCGGAGTGGCGCATCGGTGCCGTTCTGGTACGCGACACCGCCGACCAGTTGCTGGGGATCGTCAGTGAGCGCGATATCGTCCGCTGCCTGGCGCGTGAGGGCGCGGCCTGCCTGGAGATGTCGGCCGCGCAGCTGATGACCCGCTTGCTGCACACCGTCACCTCCAGCACCACCACCGATCAGGCCATGAGCGTGATGACCGCGAGCCGCGTGCGCCACCTGCCGGTGCTGGACGGCGACGAGCTGGTTGGCATGATCAGCATAGGCGATGTGGTGAAGGCGCAACTGGAGGAGCAGGCACAGGAGGTGGATAGCCTGAAGGCCTATGTGGCCGGCTCAGTTTAGGCAGCGTCGTAGCCGAGCCGGGTGAGCAGGCTGCCGATCACGGGGTCTAGCACCGCGTGGTCTTCGCGCGTGAGATCCGTGCGCCACCTGCCGACCGCGCTGGGAAAAATCTCGGTTGAGGCCCTGGGCTCAAAACGATCGGGTCTCGCAGGTTGAACGCCCGTGTCAAGCAGCGCGCCATCCCACGGCAGACTCAAAAACTGGAGTAGCGCGCGGAGCGTGGGTTCGGGATCGCGCACCAGATCCTCATAGCGCAGCTCATGATAGGCCGGGTCGCCACGGAAGCGCAGGCCCGCCTGCACGGCATTGCGCCACTGCACCGCGCATTGCCTGGCAGCGCCCGGGCTATCCCAGGCCGCCCCTCTCACCTTGGAAAAGGGTTGCCGCCGCAGCGAACACACAACATCCCGGCCATCCCGAATGATATGAACCAGCTTGGCATGCGGAAATCGGCGCCTGACGAAGCCGAAACGCCTGACGTTATGGGGAGTCTTTTCCACCCACACCGCTCGGCCGGATCGGGCGAGTACCGCTGCGGCGCAATGCTCGATGAATTCCGTCTGTGAGCGGCTGGAGCACTGCCACCGCTCGATCTCGGCGGGATCCCAATCGAGCCGCTCCCCCACATCCTTCGGCGAGGAGATGCGATGCAGGAACACGGTGGTTTCTGGGCCGGCAAAAATAGCCGGGTGGCGCCCCAAAATGGAGCGCAGCAACGTCGTGCCAGAGCGTGGCGAGCCGCCGATGACGACCAGAGATGTCAGCTTCGACCGCGGTGCTGCCCGAAAACCCCTTAGGCACCACAACAGGCGATAGCCGAGCAGCCTGAACAGCACAGGCCTAGGTCGCGGGTTGCACATGTTTCAGGGCAATGCAGGTGTAACATTGTCCGGCGGTCCGGAAGAAGGCGTTGCCAGATTTCCCATGATGCAGATCTCCAGCCCCGCCGCTGTGTTCCAGCCCAGACCGGGGCTCGGCGACCTGATTTGGCACCTTCCCCATATCAGGGCGATTGCCCAATCGACCGATACCGGCAAGGTCACCCTGATCGTCAAGCCAAGCACCCAGGCCAGGGAGATGCTGGCGGACGACCCCGCCATAGAGCGTATCGTCTGGTACGAACATAATCCACGGCAAGGGCGTGGCCGGCACGATGGGCTGGCCGGCCATATGCTGTTCATCCGCGATGTGCGCGCTTGCCGGTTAAGCAGCTGCGTGCTGCTGCATCACTCTGCCTCGCTCGGCGCGGTGATGAGGCTGGCCGGTATTCCAAACCGCTACGGCTATGGGGATAATGGCTGGCAGCGTTTCTGGCTCAACCGGCCGCCCACGCTGCCGCGCATGGCGCCATTCACCGAAGCCTTCGACCAGGCGACCGCCTACATGGCGCAAGCTGGCCTTGTCGACCTGCCGGAGCCGTCTTTGCGATTGCCCGCCCAAGCGGGTGCCACTTTGGCGAGTCGGCTGCCCAGCATGGAAAAGCCCTTGGCCGTGCTGGGCGTGGGGGCGCATGGGGATAACCGGCAATGGGGTGCGCCCGCTTTCGCCGAGCTGGCACAGGCGCTGCACCGCCTTGGCTTCCGCACCATCCTGCTGCTCGCCGCGCTGCATGAGGCGGCGCATGTGGATGAGATTCGGCATCGCGCAGGTGTAAGCCAAGTGCAGGGTGTCAAGGCCGGTCTAGGCTGGCCGTTGCCGGCGGTGATGGCCGTGTTGGCGGAGGCCGATCTGTTCGTCGGCAATGATAGTGGCTTGATGAATCTGCGGGCCGCGTTGGGCCGTCCCGCCTATGGGCTGTTCGGCGCATCCGGCCCGTTGCGCCACAGCCGGTTGATCCGCCCGATTGTGCCGCCAGGCGGGGCCAGGGCGGGCATGAACCAGATCAGCTTGCGGCAGGTTCTGGGAACGATCGCAGATGACGCACCCCTGAAAACGCCGGGTTAATTGCCGCCCATCAAGGCGGGTATGCTGTCTCGCAGGGATTCCTGCGAGCTGTCGAAACAGCCGGTCTTGTAGGAGCAGGAATTGCCGATGCCGGGCACCATTGGCTGCGCTGCGTCCAGAGCCTGCGGCGACGTGAGATCGGAGCCGGGAGCGATATCCTGGAAATCGCGCTTCAGCCGCGCCCCGTAAACCACGATGTTTTCATCTTCCAGCGCAGGGTCCTGCACCTTGATCTTCACACCCGGCGCCTCGCGCTCGATATCGGCCTCCTTGGGCGCACCGTAGGAAAACCAGTCGTCGACATGCATTGTCGTATTCTCGGGCAGGGGCGCACCGGCACGCGGCTTGGCTTTCACCGCATGATGCACGGCCGGCGCAGAGCCGGCGTCGGAAGCCGTTGCCTGCGCACAGGCCTTGCCTGACAACAGGACCAAAGCGAGGGCGGTTGATGCGAAAGTGAAGCATGTGGTGATCTGCACGGCGACATGCCTCCTGTTTCGCGATGGGAGCTACAGACTGGAGTTTGGGGCTGCCGGGGCCAGGTTCAACTGTTGCTGATCGGCGCCTGGGCAGCCTGCCCCGCCAGTGTCGCCAAATGCGCGCGCAAGGCCTCGATCCCCGCGCCGGTGCGGCTGCTGGTGGCGATCACCTCGGGGTAGGCGGCCGCATGGGCCTTTCCGGCCAGTTCCACCTCGGCGATTTTCCGCGCCAGCCGATCGCCCTTCAGCCCGTCTATCTTGGTGAGAACCAGCTGGAACCCCACCGCGGCGCGATCGAACAGGTCCATCACAGCGTGGTCGGAGGCTTTGAGCTCGATCCGGGCATCCAACAGCAGAACCACACGGCGAAGCACCACGCGGCCACGCAGGAAATCGAACATCAGGCCCTGCCAATCCTCTTTCACCGCCTTGGCCGCCTGCGCATAGCCATAGCCTGGCATGTCCACCAGGACGAGCCGGCCGCCGAGATCGAAAAAATTCAGCTGCTTGGTGCGGCCAGGCTCGCTCGATGCCCGGGCGAGCGCCTTCTGCCCGGTCAGCGCGTTCACCAGTGACGACTTCCCCACGTTGGAGCGCCCGGCAAACGCCACTTCCGGCTGCCCTGGCTCCGGCAACTGATCCAGCCGCTGGGCGGCATAGAAGAACTTGCATTCCGCGGCGAAAAGCAGCCGGCCAGCTTCGATGAGCGGGTCGGTCTCCGCCGTCATGGGACGGGGTGGCGCATCAGGAGCGCGCCACCCTCGCCTTGCCGGAGGCGGGCGAGAGCTTGGCCTTGCGCTGGATGAACCATTGCTGGGCCATGGTCAGCGTGTTGTTCCACGACCAGTAGATCACTAGCCCAGCGGGGAAGCGGCCCATCGAGAACATGAAGATCAGCGGCATGAATTGCAGCATACGCGCCTGGGCCGGGTCGGGCGGCGGCGGGTTGAGTTTTTGCTGGAAATACATGGTGGCACCCATCACCAGCGGCCACACGCCCAAATGCAGAAAGGGCGAGATGGTGGAGGGATCGAACGGGATCAGGCCGAACAGGTTGAAGATGTTGGTGGGATCGGTGGCCGAGAGATCCTGAATCCAGCCGAAGAACGGCGCCTGGCGCATTTCGATGGTGACCAGGATCACCTTATAGAGCGCGAAGAACACCGGAATCTGGATCAGCATTGGCGCGCAGCCGCTGACCGGGCTGACATTCTCGGCCTTGTAGACCGCCATCATTTCCGATTGCAGTTTGGCCGGGTCATCCTTGTAGCGCTCGCGCACCTGGGTGATTTTCGGGCCGAGCAGCCGCATCTTGCCCATCTGCGTGTAGGAGCGTGCGGCGATCGGGTAGAACAGCGCCTTCACGCCCATGGTAAACACCAGGATCGCCACGCCGAAATTGCCGAACACCGAAAACAGCCAATCCAGCGCGTAGAAGAACGGCTTGGTGAGAAAATACAGATAGCCCCAATCGACGGCATAGCTCAGCAGCGGCACATGCGCCTGGGTCTCGTAACGATCCAGCAGATGGACTTCCTTAGCACCCACGAACACGCGGCTATCGAAAACAGCGTCGCTGCCGGGTGCGGCCTTCTGGGCGCTGCCAGTGGCGTAGCTCACCTGGTAATGGTCGGTGCCGTTATCGAGCCAGTGATTCCAGGAGGTGTTCATCGCCACCGATTGATCCGGGATCAGCGCGGTGAGCCAGTATTTGTCGGTGAAGCCGGCCCAGCCGCCGGTGCCGCTATGGTCGTAACCTACGCCATCATGCTTGGCAGCGGCCGATTTCGTGCTGGCGTAGGTGAGGGTGTGCAGAGTGTTGTCCATAACGCCGAGCACGCCCTCGAACAGCACGCTGTAGCCGGCGGCGGGGGGCTGATAGTCGCGGCGCACGCGTTCCCACGGCCAGATTTTTACGGTGGCAGTGCCGGTGGCGTGCACGCTTTGGCGCACGGTGAACATGTAATTGCTGTCCACCGCCAAAGTCAGCTGGAAGGCGAGGCCGGCGCCATTATCCCAGGTGAGGTTGACCGGATGGCTGGCGGTGACGGCGCCGCCGCTGCTGGTCCAGATCGTGCTGTCATCCGGCAGCTTCACGCCTTCGGTGCTGCTCCAGCCGAACTGTACCGAGCTAGGATGCTGGTCGGAGAGCGGGTCCAGCACGCGAACGAGCGGCGAGGTCTTGGCGACGGTGTCGTGATAGTCGCGCAGGGCCAGGTCATCCAGCCGAGCACCAAGCAGGCTGATGCTGCCAGTTACCCTCGGCGCGTCGATCGACACGCGCGGCACATTGGCCGGTGGCGGCGGGGCGGTAGACGGGCTGGCCGGCGCGCCAGGGCCAGCTGAGGGGCCGGGCGACTGGCCAGTCGCCCCCTCGCGGGCGGTCTGCGCGGCCGGGTGGGACGGCGGCGGCGCCACGCGGTGCGGCGCGAAATATTGAAACCCCAGTAGAATCACGAGAGAAATCGCGATGAACAAGGGCAGGCGTTTCTGGTCCATCAACGAGCCCTGAAGCTTTTTGTGTGGGTGCAGCCATGCTCTGCATGGCTCTTAGCGTGGGCGGGCACTGGGTCGTAGCCGCCCGGCATAAATGGGTTGCAGCGAAGAATGCGGCAGAAAGCAAGCCATATCCCGCGGATCGCACCATGTGTGCGCAAGGCCTGGAGGGCGTATTCGCTGCAGCTCGGCGAGAACCGGCAGGAAGGGGCCAGCATTGGCCGAAGCACCCATTGGTAGACGCGGATCAGCAAAGAGAGGGCGGCAGCGAGAGAGCTCACGGGTGTTCTCGCACAGCGACGCCCAGCTTCGCCAAGGCGCGCCTGAGATCGTCGATCAGCAGCGTGAACTTCCGCGCGCGGGTGGTGTCGCGCCCGACCAGAACCAAATCCGCGCCGGTGGCCGGTGCCTCAATCAACAGAAGCCTGGCCGCCTCACGAAGGCGGCGGCGTGTGCGATTACGGATAACGGCGTTCCCGACTTTTTTCGTCACGGTAAAGCCCAAGCGAACGGGATCGTTATCGCCACGCGGCATTGCCTGCAGAACCAGGCCAGGCATTGCCGCCTTACGTCCCCGTGAAGCCACCCGCAAAAACTCGGCCCGGCGTTTCAGGCGCGCCTGGCCGGCCGCCATGTGCGTCAGGCCGAAAGCCGCTTCCGGCCTTTGGAACGACGGTTGGCGATCACCTTGCGGCCCCCAACGGTCTCCATGCGGGCACGAAAGCCATGCCGGCGCTTGCGAACGAGTTTCGAGGGCTGATAGGTACGCTTCACAACAAGAACTCCAATGGCGCGCGCAAGCGCCCCCGTGAGAAAGGGTGGCACCGCGTATGAGGGGGCTTATAAGTGGAGTGGGCAGGCGGCGTCAATGCGACGGCGTTTGAGTGCTCGAGCTTCGGGCCGCTTTGCGTATCGGGCCAAATCCAGGACCTGTATCATATGATGGATCATGGCTTGATTGCAGCCGGGTGCCTGATTGCTGGCGGTTTAGCTGGCTGCCTGCTGACGATTGTAATGCAACGGCCGCGTGTGGCGGCGCAGGAACGCGCTGCCAAGACCCTGCGCGATCAGCTGGACGCCGCCGGCGCCGCCCAGATTCATTTGGCTGAGCTGCGCGCGCAGGTCAGCAGCCTGCGCCATGATCTCCGCGGCATTTTGTCGCCGGCGCTGTTGACCGCGGATCGGCTGGTCAACAGCGAGGACCCCGCCATTCGCAAGGCCGGCGAGGTGGTCATACGCACGGTAGAGCGCGCCGCGGCACGGCTGGCGGAGTCGAAGCTCAGCCAGGATGAGGTGGCCAATCCGCGCGGATAGATTTTAGCCTAGCGGCAGCAGGCGGACATCCTGCCCTCGTTTCAGGCCAACCAGCGCGGCTTGGCGAAACAAACGCCCGAGCACGGCCAGGCGACGGCGATCGCCGATGACCAGAAGCTGCTGTTCCGCCCAGCCACGCCATTCGCCGTAGGCCGGCAAAGCCGGGGTGCTGCCGAGGCGGTGGCGCAGGGCCGCCATCATGCGGTCGTTCCACAATTTCGGCATGCGCCGGCTGCGCGGGTTCCAGGCAGTGATGAGAACCGCTTCGCGCGCGCCGAGGCCCGATAGCAGCCCGTCAAGCGCGGCGGAGCGGCGGCCTATGGTGAGATCGAACCCGGCAACGCAGTAGCGGCTTTTGCGATAGGCGTGCGCAAGATGGGCGGGTAGCGCCATGGACGATACTCCCGATGATCCGGTTTGTTGATCGGTAGTATCATTGGGACCGGGAACGAAGGCCACGGCGCTGCGGCGCTTCTGCCGTGCGCGCTGGGCGCGCCTCGTGGCGGTTCGCTTATCGCTCGCCGGGCGATTGATGGGCTGCCCAAGAGCAGCCCATCAATCGATGTAGAATGGCGGGTAAAATCAGCCCCTCCGGTTCAGTTGACGACGGTGGCCTTGCGCACCAGCAGGCGATCGTTCTGGCGGCTGAACTGGACCGTTGCTGGCACTTCGCCGACATTGCGCGGGCTGGAGAAAACGATGCTCTGGCCCGGAGCGAGAACGGCCTGGAAGCGAACCGGCGTACCGGCGCCGTTGCGTTGGCCGAAGGTTGCAACGACGTGGAAGCCGTCTGGCTGGACAGTATAATAAGCGTCACCGGCGACGCTGCCGAGATCGATGGCCTGGCTCTGGATCGGCTGAAGACCCTCGGCCATGGCGGGTGCGGCGAAGGACAGGACGGCCGCAGCCGCCAAGAGAATGCGATGATGTGACATTGGGAACCTCTGTGCTGGCTGGCGGTGGATGGCCGCCTTTGCCGATGGTTGTGAGGTGGGATTTGGCTCATCATTAATCCAACCGATGGGGATAATGATGGTAATCGACCATGCTAATTTAGCCCGCTTGGATCTCAATCTCCTGGTCGCTTTCGATGCGCTGATGACCGAGGGGAGCGTGACGCGCGCGGCCGCGCGCATCGGCATCGGCCAGTCGGCGATGAGCCATAATCTGGCCCGGTTGCGTGATCTGTTCCACGATGAGTTGCTCACCCGAGGCACGGAGGGGATGCGCCCCACGCCGCGTGCGCTTGCCCTGACAGAAAGAGTGCGGGACGCCCTGGCACAGATTCAGGCGCTGGCGCATCGGAAGGAGGATTTTGATCCGGCAACGGCGGATCAGCTTTTCAGGATTGCTCTGCCGGACAGCATGGAGGTTTTGCTGATCCCGCAACTGCTCGCGCATCTGGAGCGTGAGGCGCCGGGAGTGCGGCTTAGGTTGCAGGCAGTGGCCGATCCTTCGCAGGTGCTCGATGATCTGGATTATGATCGGGTGGATATAGCAATCGGCATTGGTGCCTTCCCCGAGGGGCGGAGCCATCATAAGCAGCGCGCCCTGCTGGCAGGGAGCTTTCTGTGCATGTTCAATGCCCGGCTGGTGGGGATCGATCCGCCTATTTCGCTCGAGGATTTTGTGCGTCTGCCGCATGTGCTGACCAGCGTCCGGCAGGGAGAGCGCGGCGTGGTAGACGATGCGCTCGCGGCGCTGGGATTGAAGCGCAGTGTTGTGCTGACCACACCGCGATTCCTTGCGGTGCCGTTTCTGGTGCGCGGTGCACCGGTGGTGGTCACCATGCATGCCGAACTTGCGCGGCTATTCGCCGCCGCGCACGGCCTGACGCTCAGCCCACCGCCGGTGGCGTTGCCGGAGATACCGATCTCGCTGCTCTGGCACGCCTCCTACGACCGCGATCCCGCGCATGTCTGGCTGCGGCACACGCTGGTGACGCTTGCGGCTGACGTCACGAGGCATCCTGTGCAGATGTAGGGGTTGCTGGGACGGAGAGATCGCGCGCAGTGCGGCGCCACCTTACGTTCCGATATCGTTCCGATAACATAGAGGGCGACGCTCGGCCACGTATTATACCGAGGCCGCACAATAATAATGCATCCCCCGTGACGTGCTGCCGGCTGTCCCTAGCGATGTGAGTTTCACCGGCCCTGCGCGCGCGGCGACATGAAACGGCGTGAAAATATTGCGCCAAGCGTTTGATATCGTTCCAGTTCATGCGGCTTCAGAAGACTTCAGGACGCTTAAGTTGTGCGGCCGCCAAGCCTGCGACTGATGTGCAGCCGCGGCAACAAGACGTTGCCTGCCTCCGGAATGATCCGGGGCCACGCGTTCATCTTATGGAGTAGCCCACATGACGACGATCTCTCGCAACCCAGGCTTCAAATGGTTCCTGCGCCACACCACCATCGCAGCTGCTTGCGGCATTGCGGTCGGCGCGCTGGCTATGGCCGCACCGGCCATGGCGGAAGAAACCACCCCCACCAATGTGCCAGGCATCGAAGACGTGACGGCGCCGCCGGCCGGGTTCGACGCCGTGCACGCCAGCGATGCGGCGCTTGCGGCCTATGCCCTGCCGCCACGCCCGGATGCCGCCCGCAACCCGGTTGCCTATGGCAAATGGAAGCGTGCGATGTCCGCCATGACCAAGCGCGTCTATGGCGAGCTGACAATGACCAACCGCACCCACGGCGTGGCCGCCAACCAGGGCAGCCACCGCAATGCAGGGATCGGCAACACCACGCTGACCAGCAGCAACTGGAGCGGCTTCGTGAACCTGAACAGCACCGCGTCCTACAATAACAGCTCGTCGATCTATTACGTGTATGGCGATTTCGTCGTGCCGCAAGTGACCAACCCGACCTGCTCGGGCACCGATTATGGCTCTACCTGGGTAGGCATCGATGGCTGGGGTAGCGGTGACGTGCTGCAAGGCGGCGTTGGCTACGCCGTATCATGCGGCAACTCGCCCAGCTACAACGCCTGGGTGGAGTGGTATCCTTACAACGAGAGCGGCATCTCGCTGGCGGTGGCGCCGGGCGATGACGTGTTCGTTGAGGTGTTCAGCACATCGTCTACCGTGGGCTACGTGTTCGTGGAGAACCTGAACGCCGGCACCTATCAGGAATACAAGATGGCGCCCCCATCAGGCACGAAGCTGGTCGGCAACAGCGCCGAGTGGATTGTCGAATCGCCTGGCATCAACGGCAGCCTGGCGACGCTGGCTGACTATACCTACGACTTCTTCGTGAGCGACTTCGCCTTCAACTTTGCCGGCACCACCTTCCAGCCGGGCAGTTCCACCACCTACCCCACCGAGCTGGTGCGGAGTGGCACGGTGTATTCGGTTCCTGTTCTGGAGGATGCCAACGCGTTCTATATGTATTACGAGTGAGCAAGGCGGGGTGCAGTGCCAAGGGGCACTGCACCCTACGTCTTGATTCGTGATTGACTCAGATCCGCTAATACGCGGATCCGGAGACGCCCAGATCCTCGGCGCTGGTTCCCTGGGGGTAGGGGGTGGCGAGAACCTGGCCATAATTGTCGGTCATGGTCAGCGTATAGCCGGTGCGGCCGGCGCCCGGTGCGCCAGGAACATCGTAATTGCCGGTATTCAATTCGCTGGCCAGATAGGCGACTTCCGACGATAGCCAAATCATGCCGTAATCGGCGAGCGTGCCGGTGACGTTATTGTTGCCGGTAGACGGCCGTTCAACGATCCATTCCGCGCTGTTGCCCTTCAGCGTTGTGCCCGATGGGGCGGACAGACCAACTGTGGTGTATTGGTTGGATTGCAGATTGACGAAGGTGGCGGTGCCGGTTGTGGCGCTGGTGGCCTGAAGCACGACAAAGACCGGGGCGCCCGGATAGACGGCAAAATTGGTGATCTCGTATTCATTGGCCGGATACCACTCGAACCAGGCATAGTAGTTGGCGCTGGCAACGCCGCGGCTGCAATAGGCATCGGCTTCCGTGCCGGCCTGGAGCACGTCGCTGCTGCCGCCTGTCCCGTCGAGACCGACCCAGGTTGCCGATACATCGACGGAGGTGCAGGTGCCGATGGCCTGTTGTACGGCCGAGACCAGCCACTCGGAGAGAATTTTGGTATAGGATGATTGGCCGAAGGAGGTGGCGTTGCTCAGGATCGCCTGCCCGGCCCAGTTGGTGCTGGTCAGTTCACCTGCCTTGCGGGATGTGGCGTGCGCCAGGCCTATAGCCGGTACATGCCGGCGGTCAGTGATGCGTATCTGCGGTTCCACCCGAAAGCGCGCGGCTTTCATGGCGCGAGCCCAGGTAGCATACAGAGTGGGGTTCTTGCCGAACGGGTTCGGCCGCGCCGGCAAGCCGTAGCGCGCCAATTCGTCGTCCGACGCGGTGAGCGGCTTGAACCCGGCGGGGGGTGCGGGGTAGGCGAACACGTAACTTAGTTGCGGCCGCGGCGCGTCGGCGGCGCGCGCGCAGGGGGTGCTGGCCAGGGTTCCGACGGCTAAAACGATCGATACAACTATACGCATAAACCCGTGCCCTCGTGACGCCCATACATACGAGCGTATTTGAGGCGTAGCTTATTAAGCAAGTGGGCGCCAGAAAAGACCAGCAAAAACTGCGGCGCCAAAGGCGATCGCCGCCGTTGTGATCTGGTTGGCCCGGCGCAGGCCCAGGCGGAGCGGCGAATGGACCCTGGCATGGGCGGTTACCCACCGCCACCCAAACGGATGGTATCGAGACCCATTGCATTCTCGGAGTCCGGATCGGTGATCGAGATCTCCAGAGCGTCGATCATGGCCGATGGACGCCTGTTCTTAGCGGTTGCGAAATTGCCGAAGGTGTTTGGCACGGTGCCGTGCACGGCGAAAACCACAACGCCTTTCAGCGTACCGCGGAACACGTATGGTATCGGTGTGATGCTGGAATAGACATCGACAGATTTGAAGGTGAATGCTGCACCGTTTCCAGTGATGCGAATGGTACTCCTGACCGGCCCGGTAGGAGGCTCAACATAAATATAGGGCGGTGGATCTCCGTAATTCTGCCCAACCAGCCAGGCGCTTGTTTTGGCCGGCAGAACCCTGAACCCGTGCTCCTTGTAGGAAGCGAAGGCAGATCCGTTGGCACCCGCAAGGCCAGCGAAATCTATGGTCACGACCGCGCGCGCATCGGTATCAGCAGAGGTTTCACCAGCAGATGCGCTGATGGACCCTATGCCGGACAGGGCTGACAGCAAAACACCAGACAGTACAATCGCGCGCAGGGGCTGGGTCATTATTGTTACTTTCCCGGACCAGACGGGAAAATTGCTTGCGGAACGTCGGACTTGTCAACGCATTTTAGAAAAGCGCGTGTGGCTGGAGTGGTATTTCATCCGCCCTGCGGCAGTGCGGGTTCAGAAAGGCTGATCACCCGGGTGCCGAGCTGAATCGCCGGCAGCTCGATGAAGCGATAGGTAAGTTGCGCCAGCGCCGCCGTTATCGCGAACACACCAAGGAACGCGAGCAAGCTGCACAGCGCGGCGGAGACACCGGTCTGGGCAAATATCCAGCTTGGGCAAAGCTTTTCCAGCAGCGCGATGATGGCGAAATGTACCAGATACGCGCTGAAGCTGGCCTGGCCGATGCGGACGATGAGCGGATTTACGATCATCGCCATTGGCCGGACAACGAAGGCCACGGTGGCGGCGCTGAAGGCCAATGCCGCGATGACGTGGGTTGGCAGAAACAGATGGCCGGGTGCAGGCAGCCTTGGCCAGGGAAACATCGCTAGAGCGAGGAAGGCGGCCAGGCTGAGGGCCAGAACGAGGGGGCTGAGGCGGGCGAAGCGCGCTGCGGTACTCTGCCATCGGCCGCCAGGCATTAGCTTTACGATCACTTCGAAGGCGGCCAAGCCGCAGAGAAAGACCGGAAGCTGATTTGGCAGCCAGTAATAGAGGAATTGATCTGTGGCGGCCGCACCGTAGATCGGCTGGTACGACGATGTGGCGACACCGTTGATGATCCACGCAAGCGGTAGGCTGATCAAGAACGCAGCCACAGCGCGGCGGAGCCCTGGCAGGGCTGACATCAGGATCGGAAACAGCGCGTAGAAGGCGAACTCGGCTTCGATACTCCAGCCGCCTGGGACACACACCCATGCCCCCTGCACTGTCGGCATCTGTGCCGGCGTCCAGCCGCTGGTGAAGGTGACAAAGGTGATGACTCTTTCGGGATCTATTGGTCCATGCGGAATCAGCCAGGCATAGAAGATGGCCGCGAGAAAATAGGCGGGGGCGATGCGAAAGACGCGCCGTAACGCGAAGTTGCGCAAGCTGGGCGGTCCGGCGCGTTGGCCGCGGCGCCAGGAATTGGCCAGCGTTATGCAACTGACGACGAAGAAGAGCTGAACACCGAAAAAGCCGAGATTGCTGAAGCGCTTTATCGCCCAGGGCAGCGCGTGCACCATCGGGAAGGCGTGGCTGGCAATCACCAGCGTAACCGCGACTCCACGCAGCCCATCCAGCATGGGCAAATGCTTTGGCAGCACGGTCAATCCAGCGGGTCGCGTTTATCGGGGAAGATCACATCCCTATGCACGTGCACTGACATCAGCAGGCCCATGGCGAACATCACGGTGAGCATCGCCGAGCCGCCATGGCTGACCAGCGGCAGCGGTACGCCGCCCACCGGGATCGCGCCGACGACCATGGCCACATTGACGAACACATACATGAACATGTTCACCGAAATGCCCAAGGCCAGCAGACGGCCATATTGGTGGCGGCAGCGCAGCGCGATCAGCATGCCGCCGATGATGATGGCGAGCAGCAATCCGAGCAGCGCCAGTGCCCCCACCAGGCCCCATTCTTCGGCAACGATGGAAAAGATGAAGTCGGTCTGTTTCTCAGGGAGGAAATTCAGATGCGCCTGGGTGCCTTGCATGAACCCCTTGCCCCACATGCCGCCAGAGCCGAGGGCGATCTTGGACTGGATGATATTGTAGCCGGCGCCAAGCGGGTCGCTTTCCGGGTTGAGGAAGGTGGTGATGCGGGCGCGCTGGTAGTCGTGCAAATGCTTATAGGCGAATTCGGCCAGAAACGGCATTGGCAGTGCCAGCAGCCCAATCTGCCACAACCGCATGCCGGCGCCGAGGAAGATGGAGGCACCGACGACGGCGGTGATGAAGGCGGTGCCGAGATTGGGCTCCTTCAGAATCAGCAGAACCGGCAGGGCGGTGGCCAAGGCGGGCGGAATCAGGAAGAGCGGGTTGCCGATCCGCGCCCAGCTTGCACGGTTGAACCAGGCGGCCAGCGCCATGGCCAGCGCCACCTTCATCAACTCGCTGGGCTGCAACTGGATCGGCCCAAGCTCCAGCCAGCGTTCGGCGCCCTTGCCGACATGGCCCATTTTGAGAACCAGCACCAGCAGAAGCAGCGCCACGCCATAGAGCGGCCAGGAGAAGCGGGCGATGAAGCGGATATCCACCAAAGAGAGCGACAGCATCATCACCAGCGAGAAGCCGAAGCGCAGGCCATGCCGCCAGGCATAAGGCTCAGGGCCGCCGCCAGCGGAGTAGAGGGCGATATAGCCGCAGCCGGCCAGGGCGCAGAGCAGCAGCACGAACAGCCAATTGATCCGCCAGAGTTTGGTGAGCAGCCCGAAATCGGGTTCTGCGCGCAGGAGGCGGCGTTCGGAGATCATTTGTGGTCATGTATCACCGCGGGGCCGGGATGGCAGGCCCTTTCGGCATGGGTGAGGATATCAGAATGAGAGGCGTCTTGGCTGGCTTTTGGCTGATCTGCTTCGGCCAGCTTGCGGCGGCGCAGAGCGTGACCGAGTATCATAATGGGATCGACCGCGACGGTGCCTATGTGATGCCGGGGCTGACGAAACAGGCAGCGGGCAGGATGCATATGGATGCCGGGTTCAGCGCCACGGTTCCAGGCAATATCTACGCGCAGCCCTTGTTCTGGCAGAAGGCGGGGGCGGCCACCGGCGAGGTGATTATCGCCACCGAGGCGGATGTGGTGGAGGCGGTGAATGCCGCCACCGGCGCCGCGCTCTGGCGGCAGACTCTCGGTAGCCCGGTGCCGCTCAGCGCCCTGCCTTGCGGCAATATCGATCCGGAAGGGATTACCGGCACGCCGGCCATCGCGCCCGATAGCGGCACCATCTATCTCGACGCGCTCACCAACGCGCCGTCGGTTGGGCCGCGCCACATGATTTATGCGGTTTCTGCCGAAACCGGTGAGGTGCTGCCGCATTGGCCGATCGATGTGCAGGCGGCGCTGGGTGCTCAGGGCGCGCGGTTTGACTCGCTCACCCAGGGTGAACGGAGCGCCGTTCTGCTGCTGAACGGCAATCTCTACGTGAGTTATGGCGGCCGGGCGGGGGATTGCGGCACATATTACGGCATGGTGGTGCAGATCGATGTCGCCAGCGCACGCATCACCGGCAGTTGGGCGACACGGGCAAAAGGCGGGGGCATCTGGTCGCAGGCGGGCGTTGCGTCCGATGGCACATCGATCTTCGCCACCACCGGCAATACCATGGGCGCGCGTGACTGGGGCGATGGCGAGGCGATGATCCGGCTGCGGCCGGGGCTGGCGCGGTCTGCCAAGCCCGCCGATTACGTCGTGCCAAGCAACTGGAAGGCGCTGGACGAGGACGATGCCGATCTGGGCGGAACGGCGGCCGTGCCGCTGAGCCTGCCATTGGGGTCAGGGAAAAGGGTGGAGCGGGTGCTCGGTTTGGGCAAGGACGGTAATGCCTATTTGGCGGATGCGGGTGATCTGGGGGGTGAGGGCGGCGCGCTGGCGGTGGTGCAGGTCTCGAACAGCGCGATCATTACCGCGCCAGCGGTTTATGCCGGCCAGGATGCGGCCATGGTTGCGTTCGGCAATCGCAGCGGCCTGTCATGCGCTGGCAGCAGCATCACCATGCTGCGGGTGACCGCATCCTCGGTGGCCCCGACCTGGTGCGCGAAGGTGAAGGGATTCGGGGCACCAATCTTGACGACGCGTGATGGCGTTGCCGATCCAATCGTCTGGGTGGCCGGCGCGAAGGGCGACCAGCGTTTGCACGGGTTTGACGCACTGACCGGCGCGGCCGTGTTCAGCGGTGGCGATGCGATGGCCAATGTGCGGCAGTTCGCGACGATCCTGGCGGCGGCGGGCCGGCTGTATGTGGCAGGCGGAAGCCGCGTCTATGCGTTCAGTTTTTGCGGCTGAATCTCAGTCTTCAATGACGGGGCGGCGCCAGCGGCGCTGTAGCCAATAGACACCAACCAGATCGAAGATGCCGACCCAGAGACGATCGAGCGTGCCGTATTTGGAAGCGCCGCGTGTGCGGGGACGGTGATTGACAGGAACGGAGACCACGCGGCCGCCGGCGCGGATGAACAAGGCAGGCAGATAGCGGTGCATATGGTCGAAAGCCGGCAGCTCCAGGAACGCAGCGCGGGTAAACATTTTCAGGCCGCAACCGGTATCGGGCGTGGCGTCGCCGAGCAGGGAGGCTCTGATCCGATTGGCGATGCGGGAGGTGAGGCGTTTGATCCGGCTATCCTTGCGTCTGATGCGATGCCCGGCGATCAGCACCAGGCCGGGCTCGGTTTCGGCGCAAGCGAGAAGGGCCGGGATGTCGGCGGGATCGTTCTGGCCGTCGCCGTCCAGGGTCGCGATCCAGAACCCGCGTGATGCCCGGACTCCGGTAACGATGGCGGCACTTTGACCGCAGCCAGTGCGGTGGCGCAGCACGATAAGCGGACCGAGCTGGGAGGCCGCGTGTAGAGTGGCGGCGGTGTCGTCGTCGCTGCCGTCATCCACATAGATGATTTCGTGGGGGATGGCGGCCAGGGCCGCCCGTATTTCGGCGATCAGCGGCTGAATATTGGGGGCTTCGTTGCGGACGGGGACAACGACGGAGATCAGTTTGGCTGGCAGAGGGTCTGGCATGGGAGCGCGGCGGTAGCATCTGCACGCTTGATGGGAAAGGCGGGGTCGTGTGAAAGCCGGGCCGCCGGTTTGGCCTTTGCATCGGCCTCCCTTGGAGATAGCTTTCCGCAATGCCGTTTGACGACCGGACGTTCCCAAGCCTCGAGGCCGCCTCCATTCGCCGCAACCGTCATCTGGTGGCAGTGTGGCTGTTCGGCGTTTCATTCATGATCTGGGGCATGGTGGTGCTCGGCGGAGCCACGCGGCTGACCGGCTCCGGTCTGTCGATCATGGAGTGGGCGCCGCTCTCCGGCGCGCTGCCGCCATTGTCGCATGCGGAGTGGGAGCGGCTATTCGGCCTGTATCGGCAGATCCCGCAATACACGCTGCTGCATCCGGACATGAACCTGGCAGGGTTCCAGAAGATTTTCTGGCTGGAATGGACCCATCGCAACTGGGGCCGGCTGATGGGCGTGGTGTATCTGGGGCCGCTGCTGTGGTTTGCCGCCACTGGCGCGCTGCGGCGGGGCATGATCGTGCGGTTGTTGGGGCTGTTTGCGCTGGGCGGCCTGCAGGGGGCAGTCGGCTGGTTCATGGTGGCCTCTGGCTTCGAGGCGGATAGCACGGCGGTATCGCCCTACCGGCTGGTGATCCACTTGGTGCTGGCGCTCACTTTGTTCGCCGGGGTGTTCTGGACCGCGCTTTCAACCCTCTCGCCAGTGCCGACCTCGATTGCGGGAGGCGGGGTTTTGCGGCGGCTGGCGATAACGGCGACGGTGCTGGTGGCGCTGACCATCGTCGCCGGCGGGTTTACCGCTGGGCTGCATGCCGGGCTGGTGTTCAATACCTTTCCGCTTATGGATGGCCGCTTGTTTCCGGCCGGCTATGCCGATCTGCACCCGTTTCTACGCAACCTGACGGAGAACGTGACGGCGGTTCAGTTCGACCACCGCCTGTTGGCGACCCTCACCGCTTGCGTGGTGCTGGCGGCGGTGATCGACGGGCTGCGCACCCATTGGCGCGATCGGCTGCCGCAGAGCGCGCAACTGGCGTTTCTCTGCATGGCCGTCGCCGTTCTCCTGCAATACGCGCTGGGCATCGCCACATTACTCTCTGGCGTGAGGCTTCAGCTTGCCGTCTCGCACCAGGCCTGCGCGGTGCTGCTGCTGGCGACGGCTTTGAGCGTAACCCATAGCTTACGTGGTGCCAGATAGTCTGAGCCCTGCGGATTCCACCCAAGGCGCCGCGTGTGCGCCAAGTATTCAGGATACCCCATGTCGGCTCTCGCCATTACCGACGACCTCTTTTTCCATCATACCGACGCGACTTTGGATCGAGACGCCGCGGAACGGATTACCGCCGAGGCGCTGAGGGGCTCGGATGATGGCGAGCTGTTTCTGGAATATCGGGAGAGCGAAAGCCTGTCGATGGAGGAGGGCCGTATCCGGTCGGCCGGCTATGACACGTCATTGGGGTTTGGCCTGCGCGCCGTTCTGGGCGAGGAAACCGGCTATGCCCATGCTGGCGAGGTGTCGGAGGCGGCGCTGAAGCGGGCGGCCGCCACCGTTTCGGCGGTGCGTGGCGGCCGGCATGGCACGGCGTCGGTAGGGCCGAGGCTGACCAATTCGCGCCTGTATTCCGATGCCAGCCCGCTCTCGCAGGGCGAATTCGGCGCGCGTGCGGCGGTGCTGACGGAAATCGATGCCTATGCGCGGGCCAAGGATCCGCGGGTGGTGCAAGTGATGGCGTCGCTGCATGGCGAATGGCAGGCGGTGCAAATTCTGCGGGCCGATGGCGGACGGACGGCCGATCTGCGGCCATTGGTGCGGCTGAACGTGTCGGTGATCGTGGAGCGGGATGGCAAGCGTGAATCGGGCACGCATGGTCTTGGCGGGCGCGAGGGCTTTGCCCGCATGCTGGCGCCGGACACCTGGCGCGACGCGGTGGATGAGGCGTTGCGGCAGGCGATCCTGAAACTCGACGCGGTGGCAGCGCCGGCCGGCGAGATGGAGGTTGTGCTCGGCAATGGCTGGCCGGGGATTCTGCTGCACGAGGCGATCGGCCATGGGCTGGAAGGCGATTTCAACCGCAAGAAAACCAGCGCCTTTGCCGGGCTGATGGGCCAGCGCGTGGCCTCGCCGGGGGTGACGGTGGTGGATGACGGCACGTTGCCGGACCGGCGCGGGTCATTGACCATCGATGACGAGGGCACGCCGACCAACCGGACCGTGCTGATCGAGGATGGAATTCTGACCGGCTATCTGCAGGATCGGTTGAACGCCCGGCTGATGGGTGTGCGGCCCACGGGCAATGGACGCCGCGAAAGCTATGCCCATGCGCCGATGCCGCGAATGACCAATACGGTGATGCTCAACGGCACGCATGGCAAGGAAGAGATGATTTCCTCCGTCAAGCGCGGCCTGTACGCGGTGAATTTCGGCGGCGGCCAGGTGGATATCACCTCCGGCAAATTCGTGTTCTCCGCCAGCGAGGCCTATTTGATTGAAGACGGCAAGGTGACGGCGCCGGTGAAGGGCGCCACCCTGATCGGCAATGGTCCAGACAGCCTGACGAAAGTGGACATGATCGGTGGCGACATGGAACTCGACCCAGGCATCGGCACCTGCGGCAAGAATGGCCAAGGCGTGCCCGTGGGTGTGGGTCAGCCGACGCTGAAACTACGTGGCCTGACCATTGGCGGCACAGCGACCTAAGACCGTTTTCAGTTGCCAGTTGCCAGTTTTCAGAAGGGGCTTCGCCTTGACTGCGTAATGTGGGTGGTCGGCTGGGCTGTTCTTGGCTGGCTTGTGGGGTGTAGGGCGGCCTTGGCGGGCGAGTGCCCGCCTTCCGGGGATTTGCCTATCCCGCTGCTGCCGCATACACGAGCCGCCTTGGCGACCAACCAGCCATTGGTCGCCGTCGCTCTGGGCTCGTCCTCCACGCGCGGCTGGATGGCGACCGATATCGCCCATTCCTACCCAGCCCTGTTGCAGCGTGAATTGAACGACGCGCTGCCAAAAGCGGATTTCGCTTTTATCAACCGCGGGATCGGCGGTCAGGATGCGCCGGAGGAGCTGGCGCGGCTGGATGCGGATGTGATCGCCTTGCGGCCGCAACTAGTGATCTGGCAGGTGGGCGCAAATGGCGCGGTGCACGACGAATCGCCCGTGCTGTTCAAGCATCTGGTCGAAGAAGGCATCGACAAGCTGAAGACGGCCGGGTCAGACGTGATCCTGATGGATAACCAGCGCTCGCCAAGGATACTGGCTTCGCCCGAGCATGGTGTGATGGACACGACATTGCGGGAGATTGCCAGCGAGACCGGGGTGAACCTGTTTTCCCGCGGCACGCTGATGGATCATTGGGCGGCTGAGGGGGCACCCTATGAGGATTTCATAGCGGTGGATGGATTCCATATGAACAACCGTGGCTATGGCTGCCTGGCACAGGCGATGGCTAATGTGATCAGTACCGCGCTCAAGCAGCCGATCGGCCAGCAGATCGGCAAGGTGAACCGGTAGGGGTTCACGCCAATTTTGGTAGCGTTGGAAGGCAGACGTGACCGAGCATATGGCCAGCCCTACCGGGGTTGTCGCTTTAGAAGGAACAAACCCAAGCCAGCTGAAGCAGCGAAGAGGAGCGCGCCCAGACACAGCTGTATGCCGCGATCGACATGCACGCCGCTGCCGGCAAGGGTGAAGATGGCGGTCTGGGGGACGTAGCCTATCAGTGTTGCGGCCAGGAATGGCCATGTCCGTAGGCCTGTGACCCCGGCCAGAAGGTTTAATAAGACATTGTTGCTTACCGGCAGCATGCGAAGCGTGAGCGTGGTCGTGAAGGGGCGCGCCATCAGCATGCGGTCGATGCGCACCAGACGGCCCTTGATATGGCGGGTTGCCCAGCCTTTGGCGATGGCGCGCGCCCACCAGAAATCGATCAGGCAGCCCAGCATTTGCGCCAGCAATGCCAGTGCGCCGCCCCGCCAGGCACCAAAGGCGTAGCCGCCGGCGAAAGCGACCGCGCCGCGCGGCAAGCCCGATGCGGTCAGCACCGCGCCGGCGGCGACCAGCGCCAAAGCACCCTCAGGTGTCGGGTTGGCGGCCAGCATGCCGGCGCCGAGCGAGCGGAGCGCGAATGCGGCAGCGATCAGGCCGCCGAGCAGCAGGGCACCCTTACCCATCGCGGCGCCCAGGCTAGCCGACGGTGCAAGGTTAGCCGGTTGAGCCAAAGCCGCCCTCGCCGCGCGCGGTGTTGCGGGAGAACGCATCCACCACGCCAAAGCTGGGGCGCAGCACGGGCACGAACATCATTTGGGCGATGCGGTCGCCGGGCTGGATCACCACAGGCTCGGTGCCGGCAGGATTACGGTTCCAGGCGCTGACCATGATCGGCCCGGTGTAATCGGCATCGATCACGCCGACCAGATTGCCGACCACCAAGCCTTTCTTATGGCCCAATCCCGATCTGGGCACGATGATCGCCGCCATATGGGGGTCGGCCATGTGCAGGGCGAAGCCGGCGGGCACGAGCTGGGCGGGGGCGGCCGGGTGCAATGTGAGCGCTTCGTCCACGCAGGCATGAAGGTCGATGGCGGCCGCCATCTCGCTCTGGTAGCGCGGCAAGCCCCATTCGCGCAGGCGCGCGTCTAGAATCACGATCTCGATGGTGCTCATGAGGGGCTCGATAAAGGATTCACGAAAGAGCGGAAAGGCTTTGGCTAGCCCGCGACGCCCTACTCATGGGCGATGGAGGGCTCCAGATCCGGGGTGGCAATGTCCCGGCCCAGATGCTTGGCCAGGGTTCTGGCAAGGCTATCGGCGCGAAAAGGCTTTTGCAGCAAGGCGCGGATATGCGGGCCGGGGTCGCCGATCGTGGCGGCGCCATAGCCTGTCATCAGCACGATCGGCAGGTCGGGGAGGAATGACGCTATTTCTTCCGCCAGTTCGACCCCGGTGACTTGCGGCATGGTAAGGTCGGCGAGCACCAGGTCGGTGGCGCCGCCGGTGCGGAGATGGAGCAAAGCAGCGGCGGCGGAGTCCGCCTCGGTGACGGTAGCGCCCATCCCGATCAACATCTCCCGCGCGACGCTGCGAACGTCCGCGTCATCGTCGACGAGCAGCAGCCGCGCACCGAGCAGCATGTCAGCGTGGGCGCGTGTCTTTTGCGACGTCTTTGGCACCAGGCTGGGGGTGGCGAGCGCGCGCGGCAGGAACACGCGGACGGTGGTGCCATGGCCTGGCTGGCTGGCGATGGTGACGCCGCCGCCCAATTGCTGGGCGACGCCAAGCACCTGCGGCAGGCCCAGACCGGAGCCGAGCCCAACCTCCTTGGTGGTAAAAAAAGGCTCGAAGGCGCGTGCCAGCACCTGCGGCGGCATCCCCTCGCCGGTATCGGAAACGTTGAGCACGGCATGCTCGCCCTCGGGCGGGTCTTCGGCACGGATGGGCGGCCCAGTGCGGGCGTTGGCTGTGCGGATTGTCAGCCGGCCACCGCCAGGCATCGCATCGCGCGCGTTGATCGCCAGATTCAACAAAACCAGCTCAAGCTGGGATGCGTCGGCCATGGCCGGCCACGCATCTGGAGCCAGGCTGGTGCCGACCTCAACGGTGCGGCCGAGCGTGCTCTCCAGCAATTCGGTCATGCCGGACACCAGAGCGTTTAGATCGACCGGTTCGGGCTGCAGATGCTGACGGCGCGAAAAGGCCAGAAGTTGACGGGTAAGACGGCCGCCGCGCTGGGTGGCGCGGGCAGCGTTTTCCAGAAAGCGAGGGCCTCGGCCGCTTTGAACATGTGGGGTCAGCAATTCCAGGCAGCCAGAAATTGCCATCAGCAGGTTGTTGAATTCATGCGCCACGCCGCCGGTGAGCTGGCCCACCACCTCCAGCCGCTGCGAGCGGCGGCGCGTTTCCTCGGCTTCCAGGCGCGCTGTTACGTCCTGCAGCGTGGTAACGCCCAGCACCACGCGCCCTTGGCTGTCACGCAGTGGTCCGGCGTTTACCTCCAGATCCAGCTGACGGCCATTCGGCAGCTCCAGGTTCAACAGGGCGCGTTCAGTGACGATACCGGCGCACGCCCTTGCTTCAGGACGATCCGCCTCCGCGAGCACCATGGTGCCACGGCGCATTGGCGGCCAGTTGCCGGGGTGCACCGGGTGGCCGGAGGGCAAGTTCATCAGCCGGCGTGCTTCAACATTGGCAATGAGCAGGCCGCCATCAGCGTGATGCACCACTACACCGATTGGCATCTGGTCAAGGATCATGCCGAGCTGGCGGCGCTGGTCTTCCAGCGCCCGATTGGCCTCCGCCAGCTCCGCGGTGCGGGCTTCGACCCGCGCGGCGAGGGTGGCGTTGAGCTCCGACAAGGCATCCCGTCGTTCGATCAGGGTGGACGCGGCGGCGGCCATGGCGCGCGCTACTTCATCGGCTTCGTCGAGCCCCGGGGGAATTGGCCGCCAGGCCTCGCTTTCGCCCAGCTGGCGAGCGGCTTCCGCCATCGCCTCGATGCGGCGCGCGATGCCGCGCGCGACATGCAGGGCCCCCATGAGGCCGAGAATGATCGCCACCGACCCCATCCATACCAGCAGCCAGGTGGATTGCCGGCCGGCTTGGGCGATGAGCTGCCTTGGCTCGTTCGCACTAACGACCCAACCGGTCTGTGCGGACCGGCAGAGGGCCACGACGACTGGCCGGCCATCCAGGGACACATCGTCCCGCACGACTTCTTCGCCACCGAGAAGACGACCAATCCGGTCGGGCGGGGCATATTGGCCGACATAGACCCCGGGGTTGGCGGTGCGGGCGACGATCCTGTTCGCGGTATCGAGCACGCCGGCAATCCAGCCGGCGGGCAGGTTCTCGCGCATCAGCAGCGCTTCGATCCGGCTTTCAGGGACGATGAGCTTCAGGTCGTAGAGGTGCTGATAAGCCTGGCCGGGCGGGGCGCCACGCACCGGAAGGATCACCTGGATGGCGAATGCCCCGGTGCGCGGCAATCGATCCATCGGCGCGATATAGGCGTGGCCCGGAACCTCCTGCAGCCATCCGGCATCTGGCACGTCAATCGGCAACTGGTCGGAGGGCGGCAAGGCAGTGTCGATCAGTTCACGCCCGGAGCGGTCGACCAGAACGATGTCCCCGCCCATGACCAAGGTGGCGCGGGCCAGCCGGTCGAACGAGGCGAGGTTGCCATCACGGATCTCCTCGGTTGCGGCGAGGGTTCGCAGCAGGACCTCCGCCTGGACGAATTCCCTATCAACCAGTTGGCTGAGGCCGCGAGCCGTCTCGCTGAGGGCAATTTCCGCACCTTCACGCTCGGTGACGAAGATGCGCCAGGTGAGGATGGCGGAGATGGCAAGGCCGGGGAGCAGCAGCAGCAAGGCCAGCCGCACCAGTCGGGCGCGGGCGGAACCTCTGAAATAGGGCCCACGGAGGTAGAAGCCGGACATCAGCTTTGCAAAGCGGCGGCCATACGGGCGGCGAGCCGGGTAGCGACCACCTCCTTTGGCAGTTCCGGCCAGATTTCCTCACCTGCGTCATCAAAGATGTGCACCTGATTGCGCGGGCCGCCCATCACACCGGTATGTGGGCTGACGTCATTGGCGACAATCCAGTCGCAGCCTTTGGCCAGGCGTTTGGCGGCCGCGTGGCGTTGAAGGGCTTCGGTCTCCGCGGCAAACCCGACCACAAGCGCCGGCCGCGACGGCCCGGCGGCCGACAGGGTGGCCAGGATGTCAGGGTTCTGGACTAGATCGAGAACTGGCGCGCCGGCAGATTTCTTCATTTTCTGCGCGGTCGGCGCGGCAACCCGCCAATCGGCGACGGCGGCCGCGCACACGGCCGCATCGGCCGGCAACGCAGCCTGGCAGGCGGCCAGCATGTCCAAAGCAGTTTCGACTCGATGCACGGCAACGCCGGGCGGATCGGCCAGAGCGACCGGGCCGCTGACCAGGGTTACCCGCGCGCCGAGGGCGGCGAGCGAGGCGGCGATGGCAAAGCCCTGGCGCCCGCTGCTGCGATTGGCGATGTAGCGCACGGCGTCAATCGGCTCCTGTGTCGGTCCGGCGGTGACCAGAACGTGACGGCCGGCCAGCGGAGCCTGCGCGCCGGTGGCGAAAAACGCTTCGATGGCGGCCAGGATAGCGGCGGGTTCGGCTAGGCGGCCGGGGCCATATTCATGGCAGGCCATCTCGCCCTCATCGGGGCCGACAAAGCGGACGCCCCGGGCGGTCAGAAGCGCCACATTGGCGACCGTGGCTGGATGCTGCCACATGCGGACATTCATCGCCGGGGCGGCGAGAACGGGCTTGTCGGTGGCGAGAAGCACCGTGGTGGCGAGATCATTTGCCAGGCCGGCTGCGTGGCGCGCCAGTATATCGGCAGAGGCGGGCGCCACCACGACGAGATCGGCGAGGCGCGAGAGCTGGATATGGCCCATCTCGCTTTCCTCGGTGAGCGACCATAGGTCGGTGAAGACGCGGTTCTCGGTGAGAGCCTGCAAGGAGAGCGGGGTGACGAAGCGGGCGCCGGCCTCCGTCAGCACGGCGGTAACGGAAAACCCGGCGCGACGCAGCAGGCGCACGAGTTCCAGGGCCTTGTAGGCGGCGATGCCGCCGGCGACGATGAGCAGGATCCGCCGCTGCGCGCTTTCGGCATCCGCAGGCAAAGGATGCAGCGCCGCCACCTAGGCTAAAGCCGCCAGCCGGAATGGATAGCGGCGATGCCGCCGGAGAGATTTTCAAAGCGGACTTGCGAGAGGCCGGCCTGGGCCATCATGCCGGCCAGCGTCTCCTGGTCCGGGAACATGCGGATACTTTCGGCCAGATACTGGTAGCTTTCGGAATCCCCGGCCACCAGGCGGCCGACCCGCGGCAGCACATCGAACGACCACCGTTCATAGAGCCGTTCCAGCACCGCGATTTGCAGGCGCGAAAATTCGAGGCAGAAGAACCGCCCGCCCGGCTTCAGCACGCGGCGCGCTTCCTGCAGCACCGCCAGCTTGTTGGTGCAGTTGCGCAGGCCGAAGGCGATAGAAACGGTATCGACACAGGATGACGGTAGTGGAAGAGCTTCCGCATCCGCAACAACATAGGTGAAGCCGGCGACGGCGCCACGGCTGATCGCACGGTCGCGGCCGACGCCGAGCATAGCGGCGTTGATGTCGGTGAGCAGAACGGGGCCGCCGCCCATGCGGCGCCAGGCCTGGGCGATGTCGCCGGTGCCGGAAGCGAGATCGAGCAGAGTGCGGTTTGGCGCCGGGCGCAGGCTGGTGGCGAAAATGCGCTTCCAGACGCGATGGATGCCGAGCGACATGATGTCGTTCATCACATCATATTTTGGCGCCACGCTGTCGAACACCGCGCGCACCATGGGTTTCTTCGCCGCTTCCGGCACCCGGCGATAGCCGAAATCCGTCTCGGGCGTGCCCCCCGCCTGGTGTGGGTTTGAGGTGCCGGCAGCGTTTTGGATGTTCATCACCGATGATGTATAACCCCGAATCGTCCGATGCCGGAACTCCCTGAAGTCGAAACTGTCATGCGCGGCCTGGCCGGGCGCCTGGAGGGGCGGGTGATCCGGTCGGCTGATTTGCGGCGCGCCGATTTGCGCTGGCCGGTGCCGGCCGGATTTGCGGTGCGGCTGACCGGGGCGCGGGTGGAGAATTTCCGGCGGCGCGGCAAATATATCCTGATGCGGCTCTCCGGCGGTGATAGCGTGGTGCTGCATCTGGGCATGTCTGGCCGGATCAACATGATCCCGGCGCCAGTTGCCAACGCGGTGGGCCTGGGTGGGGCGCCACTCCCTGTGCTGCACGAACACCTGGTGCTGGTGAGCGAGGAGGGGGTGCGTATCGGTTTCGTCGATCCGCGCCGTTTCGGCAGTCTGGACCTGGTGCCCACCGAAAACGAGGACACGCACCGGCTATTGGCTGGTCTCGGGCCTGAACCGCTTGAGGCGGAATTTGACGCCAAACATCTCTCTGCCGCGCTCGCGGGCAGGCGCACACCGATCAAGGCGGCTTTGCTGGATCAGGGAATCGTCGCTGGCCTGGGTAACATCTATGTTTGCGAGGCGCTGTTCCGCGCCGGTATTTCGCCGCGCCGGCTGGCGGCGAGCGTTGCCGGGGCGCGGGCCGAGCGGCTGGTGCCGGCGATCAGGCAAACGCTGACGGAGGCCATTGCCGCCGGCGGGTCTAGCCTGCGCGACTATGTGCAGCCGAGCGGCGAACTGGGCTATTTTCAGCATGCATGGAAAGTGTATGGGCGGCCGGGCGAGGCCTGCGAGCGTTGCCCTGGGGGGGCAGCCTGCCAGGGGATCGACCGGATTGTACAGTCGGGCCGCAGCACGTTCTT
>Ga0116229_10000771_pt1 | contig 46178 bp, 30 predicted proteins | sample S1TSphgellanicum_3_FD_87313 | JGI IMG/M metagenome (GOLD analysis project Ga0116229, IMG submission 87313) | Host-associated microbial communities from peat moss isolated from Minnesota, USA - S1T2_Fc - Sphagnum magellanicum MG | ecosystem: Host-associated > Plants > Peat moss > Unclassified... | reverse complement strand
GGTTTTTTTTATTAGTGGTTGTTTTTTTTGGGGGGGGGGGGGGGGGGGGGGGGGGGAAGGTTTTTATATTCGCCTCTGGTGCGGTGGGAGAGGGATGTAATTCGATCGTCATTCCTACCCTTTGGACGACTGCAATGTTTTGTGGAGACGGTTTGTACACGGAAACCGTGGTGGTCCAACCCCCGTCATAGACTGACACCGGTCGCCCGTTGCTTCACCGGCCTCTCCCTCCCTCACCCCCCAAAACCCCCGTCAAACAAACAGACAGACAAACGTAGTGAATCATTAAGATTTTTGTTGAATTTTTAATGACTAATATGACTTAAATTTCAGTATGTCCTACAACTTATGTTGACCCAAGTGTCAACCCGTTACAATATAAGGTGAACTCAACATATGAACCTTATTTTGCAAGGTATACAATGTGCCCTATCATCACAAATTTAGTATGCAATGAATTAGTGATGAAAATTGTTTGAAGTTTGTTCATTCATAAGTTTGTATGTTTTACACACACATAATATATGTTCAAAATAGGTTTTACACACAAACAAATGTGTTGACGGATGAAGTACAAACCAATGAATGAATGAATGTCACACAAATTTTGTATCTTCCTATAAATATGTGTCAAACATGATGTTAACACACAATATTAATGTGTGAAATGTATGAATTATGAATGAATGAATTTTGCATGATTTCCATTACTAAGTCGTGAGATGTTAAGTTTGTAATAATGCCGATGACCCAAAATGTGAACATAGTCTAAAATTCAAATTTCTTCATAATTTGGATTTTGTTGAACTTTCAATTACAAAAATTATTTAAAATTCAACATCTCCCATATCTTATGATGCCCCTATTACAAAATATTGTGAACTCAACATCTGAACATTATTTTGCAACGTATATGTTCAATTTTTTAATAGTCAAATATGAAAAGAAATCATTCTTGAATTGGATGGTAGACTTGCAATGTGAACACATTACTCAATTGATTATTCCTTCCTAAACTTGTTTTTTGTATTTTATTTGAATTTTTAGTGACAAAAATCTCTTAAAATTCAATATTTCCCACATCCCAAGTCCAAAACTTAAGAAATAAATTCCATTAAATCATGTTCATCATGATCTTTCCAACAATACCAAAAGCACATCCCAATTTCCTCATATTTGATTTGAACGGTAGACCTTCAAATGTGACCACGTTCTCCACTATTTTTTCCTTCCAAAACATAGTTTTTTGCAATTTATTTGAATTTTTAGTAACAAAAATCACTTAAAATTCAATACCTCCCACATCCTAAGTCCAAATCTGAGGACAGAATTTCATTAAATTTTTCTCATCAATAGATTTCCAACAACACCAAATGCACATCCCAATTGCATTGAAATTTTCAGTTACGATTTAATTTAATTTTTAGTGAAAAAATCATTCAATATTTAAGAACTTTTACACCACAAATTGAAACAATTTGAAACCAAGCCAACCATGCACCCCTTTTCATGGAGAGCTTTTGAAAGACACCAAGAATGTAATCTGAAATGCCTTGATATGGTATATTTCATAGTGACAAACAAACAAAACAAATTATCTTTCTTCATAGATAGATCTCCCAAATCAAGGCACTTCATATTACATTTTTGGTATCTTTGGAAAGCTTTTGATGAAGAGGGGTGCATTAGCTTGGTTTCATAACATTTGGACTTGTAGTGTAAAAGTTCTTGAATATTGAATGACTTTTCATTGAAAATTAAATTAAATCATATATTAAAATTTTCAAAGGAATTGGGATGTAGCTTTGGTGTTGTTGGAAAGATCTCAATGGACATGATTTAATCAAATCTATTTTGAAAGATATGAAGTTAGGATGTGGGAAATATTGAATTTTAAGTGATTTTTGTGATTGAAAATTCAAATAAATTACCAAAAACCAAAATTTGGAAGGACAAACAAATCAATTGAAAATGTGGTCACACTTGTAGGTCTACCACTCAATTAAATTATGATTTCCTTTCATATTTGACTTTTCAAAAATGGGATATATACCTTGCAAAACATTGTTCATATGTTGAATTCATTTTATATTGTAACATGTTCAAACTTGGGCTAACATACGTTGCAAGCAATACTAAATTTTAAGTAATTTTGGTCATTAAAAACTTAGCAAAAATCCAAAATATGAAGAAAAATTGGATTTTAAACTCTCTCACATTGAGATTTCCCAAACCACAAGGTTTCTTATTGCACTCTTGGAATTGGAAAGCTCTTGATGATTAGGGGTGCAACACATTGGTTTCATGAGCTATGGCACAAAAGTTATTGAGTATTGAACAATTTTCTCAATACTAATCGAATTAATCAAAACATAAAAGTTTAATAAAAGATGAGTGCATTCTTGGTATTATTGGAAATATCTCAATGATTAGGATTTAATAAAATTTATTTCATAATTTTCAAACCTATTATATTTTGAATGATTTTTATCATGAACAATCAAATAAATTTTTTAAATGAGGGTTTGAAAAGAAAAACTAATTGAATAATGTGTTCACACTTAGAGAAAGCATGTTTACCATGCAGTTTAAGTATGATCTCCTTTCATATTTGAGTATTCAAACATTAGATATATACCTTGCAATACAATGTTCATATGTTGAATTCATTCTATTCTATAATAGGTTCACACTTGGGCCAATGGTATAGGCCACAACAATAAGTATTAACAATATGGTTGTTTTGAGCTCTAATATTTAAGCTTACATTTTTTGCCTTTCATTAAACATTTTTGTGTATGTAAAGACCTATTAAAAAATTACTATTGTGTTAAGGTGGAATGTTGAAAAACAAAATTTGACCTTCAAAAATTGCCATGGCTTTCCAATTTCAAGAAAGGTTTTTTGTTGTTGGGAAGTATCTTTTGGTTTTTGGGAGGTAAAACCCCTTTTTCTACATGGATCTTCCAATTTTTTTAGCCTTGTAGATGATCCACCATTTGTCAAAAGTTTTCAATGGGTCTTTATATTTGTTAAGGCCCTTGATCAAAAGCATAATTAGAAGCAAGTTCAAGCTCTAAGGTCCTATCTTGCATGGGCCCTTCTACTAGTAATGGCCTCAACCAATATAAAACAACATGTTTCTCTTTTGTGTTTTAGAATTTCATGTTTAGCCATTAACCACCAATTATAACCCCAAAGTTCACTGTGACAATTATTAACACACATGGCAAGGCTTGTAGCCTTTCCCCTTGGGTTTCCTAGTGTGTAATATGCACAAGTCCATAAAATATCAATGTACTTGAATGTGTGTCTATTCTTTAGGTTATAAGCCAATGGCACATGAATTGGAAAACTCCTTTACCTCTCAATAACAACTAACAACCCAACCAACATAGTGATAGGAAACATGCCACTAACGTGACAACACTAGTGGGAGGGATTACACAACAATTAGTCAAATTATGTGCATTATTTCACCCCACCTTGTAGGTAAAACAATCTTTGACTTATTACAACAAACTAAAAATGAAAAGTGGATGATGCAACTTTCCCCATTTTCTATTGGTGTCACACTCCACCATTTGTGGATCTAGTAAATAGTGGTTATTTGCACAAAAGTTTGGTGGCTATCAACTTGTCATGCACCAACTCCATTCAATCTTTGAACCAATGAAAAACCACCAATTTTTCTTGCCTCCAAATCAACTAAAACCTTTCATAGGCATATATTTATTTTCTAGAAATCTAATGGTATAGACGACTTGCCAATGCAACTCCATATGAAGCTACAATGAATTTCCAAAAAAAATTCAAATTAGATTTTCAAAATTAAATTAAAATTTTAAATTAATTAAATTTGAAGTCACAATTTGATTTCAAATCATGAACATGCCGTGGTTTCAACTAATTGCAATAAACTACTATGACCTCAGAGAAAGCCAATGAGAAACTTGTAGACCAATATAACAACATGGGCACCACTAATAGGAAGAACATTGCCAATGGTCCTTCACACAACCTCCAATTTGTCCACATAAAATCTTTGATGTAAATGTTGTGATCAACAATAATCTTCACACTCCTTGTTACAATCACGCACTACCTAGCCATGTAGCTAGGTTTGCTATTCAAAAGAAATGAACCCATTTCTTTTGTGTTTTTTTTCTTTTTGTTGCCAATGGTTTTTGATGCAGCTCCACAAGGACCATAACACGTAGGAGCTCCACCCATAACATGTTCTTACAAATGAGTTCCATACCCCAAGTTTTGGCATGCTTTGGGTTCAATTCCTAGGGGGGCAACCATTAAAAAATTGCTCGTGAAATAGACCAAGCTTGACATCAATTATAACTCTTTGGAACAATTTTTTTTAGTGCCAAAATAAAAATAAAAATGTAGATTAATACCATCAACAAGATCTCATTTTTGTTGTTTGAAGAAAACTATAGGAATCCAAACTCAAAGCATAACAAGAATACAAAAAAACATATTTTTCTTGTGTGATTTGGAATTTGAAAACACAAAAGATGAAACTCAAGAACCATATCATGGGATAACCCCCTAAACACAAAAAAATGAACCTTGTTCACACTAAAGTATATTCTAACAATAACGAATAATCTATAAAAAACTAATGTCTTGTAGTAAATACTTGACAAAATATGACTCATTTTTGGTGAACAACATAGATTTTGGTGCCTCTTTTCAAGGAATTAAAAATTATTTTTTTGCAAGGGTCCAAACATGGTATAATGTACCAAAACAATTGTAACCATTAGTTAATATTTCATGTTTTTTTAAGTTGGTAATTTAAGTTGGTGTTAAAAATTTTAGATTCACTTACACAAGAGCATTCATAATACATCATGAGAACATATGGATAAGTTTGAAATCAATTTAATGAATAAAATAATACCTTAAATTTTAAAAAAAATGTAACCAATATTTTTGCTACATAAAAGACTTCTAAAAAGATTTGAAAATCTTGAAAATGGCAAAATTTTGGGAGAATTTGAATATGAACCTTAATGTAGTAGTGCATTGAAACATTTTTTGGTTCATAAGATTTTTTAAAAAAACTCTTTGATTTTTAAATCATGTAATTAAAAAAAAATTCTTTAGATAACCAATCATGTTCAACTACATTAGTTTGACTAGTTAACTAATTCCTTTTTAAGGACTCACCCAAAACATATATTTAATATAAAGCATGACACAAAATGGAAAATGAAGCATTTTATGGCAAGACTTGTTGCAAATTATTTCACCCAAACCTATGGAGTGGACCACAATGAAAACTTTACATTAGTGGCAAAATTTGTATCAATACATTACATCCTTGCAATATTGACATTGGAAGACACGGAATCTATAAAATGAAATGAAAACAAAATTTTCAACAAAGAATTTGAAGAAGAAATTTACATGGAATAACTTAAAGGATTTACACAACAATGTGTGGAAACTTGACAAGCCCTTATATGGTTCAAACAATCTTAAAAAGCATGGAACTAAAAAGTTGAATGCCTTCGGAGAAATAATGGATTTGTGACAAGTGACACATATTTTAATGTCTATGTTTCATAAGAGGGAAATGTCAAGTTTTTCATCATCCTTTACATCTTATCTTGATGTCCAATGACTATTCAAGAAAGAGGTTTTGTTAAAAGTTTGAAATAAAAGATTTTGGATAATTGCATTCCTTCCTAGGCATGAAATTGGAAAGGAATCAATAGTAGTGCCATGTCATTCACATCAACCAAATCAAATGCCTCAATGATATATTAAATGTTTTTGAATGGAGGATTTGAAGGTGGTAGGAGTGTAGCTTGATTTTAAAACAATATTGAAAAAAAGAAGATTAGTGAAGACAACTCCAATGACATGATAGGATTATCTTATCAAAGGGACATGGGATCTTTGATGTATGTCATCTTATGCACATGATTGGACTTGGTGTATTCCATAAGTGTTATAAATAAACACATGACAAATCCAAGCATAAAACATCAAATTATATTGAAATGAATATTTTGATATTTGCAAGGTGCTTTGCACAAGTTGATGTTACAATTTAGTGGATTATAATCCAAGGAGGTGATTGAATATTGCAATGTTGGTGGGATAAACAATCTTTGTGTTCATGGTGGGTGGAGGATTGATTTCTAGAAACAACAAATGATAATTCACAATTGCGTTGTCAACTACAAAAGCCAAATACATGGCAAGCACACAAGCTATGAAAGTAACTATATGGATGGCCAAATTCATGGTAGACTTGGGATACATGGAGGATGAGAAAGTGATATTTAATTCAATACAATAATCTCAAGGTGCAATATTTTAAACCAAGAACCCTACACAAGATGCTCAAGAATGAAGCACATTGATGTTTAGCATCAGTTCGTTTCATAACAAATTCAAGAGGGAGAAATGATGTTTGAATATTGCCTAGCACAAGACGTGGTGACAATTGTGCTCACAAAGGCATTGTCAAAGGAATGACATTGGAAGATTATAATAATATTCAATTTAATAAGATTAAAAATGTTCATATAGAGTGGGAGTGTTGGATGATATTATTTGTTCATAATCCTTAAAATAATGAATGTGTTTAACATTCATTCATCCATGGAATGAATAATATTCATGCCCTTATGGTAGTTAGGTTAAAGCAAGATGGAAGTGGCTAGGGTTAAGAGGTGGCACCTATATTAAGTTCAAGTGGTTGCTACTAAAAGGTTTCATGGTAGCTGTTAGCATAAACAATGGCTTGGTAAAGATTAGTCAACAATCACTTAAGGTTAGGAGGCTAGCTTGAAAGTAGTTGCCTATGCTTTTCCACTACATTTCTAGCTGCATATAAAAGCTTTTTTGGTCTTATGTTAGTTTGAAGCAAGTCATAATTTTATGATTGTAGCTTGAGTTACATTTTAAGCCATATGTTTTCCTTATTAATCAATACAATTACATCTTTTGATAAAGCTCCAATGTTTCATATCTTGATTGTTTGTAGCTGTCTCCAATAATATCAAAGGTGGGTTTTACACATATTTTGTAACATTATTTACCTTGTGAAATAAGTTGCTTCTCATTGACATTGAAGTGCTTCATCCAAAGCAGTGCACCTGCAACCACCAACACACCACAAGGGACTGGATGGTGCGTGGAAAAGAAACTCATTTCCATTTGGTTCCAGCTCCCTAGCTAACCATGGTGATTAGCTCAGTTTCTGCTTTTACTACCTACCTAAAAACAACCCCTCGCCATGAACTATGTCCTAACCACACACACTCAGATCTTACCTAGTAGCCAACTATTATCCTACCTACCTACAATGCCTATCCCTCAAAGGATAGGTTACCAAGGTGAATTCCAAAAAACTGTTTTGGGGTTCATCCACAACTGCATCATAAGAGTCTTCCAATGGATGGTGCACCAGTGGCTGTTTGGTTCACTCTAGCCATGAAGTTGTTCCACATCTCATTGACATTGATGCCCTTCCTCCTCCTTGATGATGAAACATGTTCAATTTGTACTAAAACAAACAAAGAAATGACAAAGGGAAAGCAAGCCAGCCTCACACACCTCCTGCTTCAAAGTTCAATCCAGCAATTAGTAAGCATAATACCCAAAGTGGTGACAGTGAACCAGGGAAAACTGTGGAGGATAAAACCAGTCAAGGTGTCTGACTGAAGCATTCAATGATTTCAACATGTTGCACACAGTACAACTTCTCTGACTGCTTTTATGTGTGTTTTATCAGTCACACTAACTGCTTTAAGAATGTGGAGTAATTATGACTTCCCAAGAGTTGTACAAGTCCCCCAAGTCCACAAGCAGTACATCAGGTTAAATTTTGGCAGATGTGTTATAAAAAAGAGGATGATATATGTACAACTGTTGTCTATGCTTGAAAATCTCATGAAAACCACTTAGTGCAGTTTAGCCATGCAAAAATTGTTGGGTTTCCCTGACATGTCATTGTTGAGCCATTTACGTGGAGTGTCCATAGAAAAGTAGCAAGGCCCGCATACCATTACAATAAGCCCTCTGTGCATGTCTGCCCTAGGACCTCCATGCATGGTGCAATCCAGAACGAGCGCAACTAGGTTGTCAGAGCATTGTCCTGAGGTAGACCACCTGCATTGTGTCACTCAATGATATCATGTTCAAGAGATTCATCAGTATCAAATCACATTCACATCAGCTGTGCAGGTAAATTCTCAAAAATCAAAGATATAAGAGTGTTTCCAAACAATCATCTAAGGGCTACCAGTTTTGTAGTGACAGTCAGGTGGAGTTAATTTCAACCCTTGTGTGCAAATTCCTGCAATGATGGTGCACAAAAGGCTTCCAGCTATGATGAAGATTATGTGCATCTGCGTGGGGCTCTTTGGTAGAGCGCAACTTGCTTAACCGAGTTGTCTTAAGGTGTGCCATGTATCTTCAAAGTCCTGAGGTGGAGCACAAGTGAAATTGTGTTCCTCCTGTGTCCAAGGATGTGTAAACCTGCCATCAGTCCATAAATCATCAACTCTTGGCTCTGAAGTTGTAAAATTTCTGTTGAAATCCCAAGAAAAGCACATTAAAAAACCAATAAACATTGAATTTTGGAAACTTTTCTAAATCCGATACCGACAAAGTGCTCCAGACATACCCAAGAGTGAGAGCATGCAAACAAGGACGTTGCAATCCTGTAACAAGCTGCCGCAACGCTCCTTGATTTGATGGTGAAGCACGTGGAAGCAAACGGGCCAGTGCTGCCCCTGGAGTTCCCCCATAGGTTTCATCACCCAGTATTGGGTAGCCAAGATGCTGGGCATGCACTCTTATCTGCACTGTCCTCAAATGTCAAATGATCAATTCTTACACCAAAGTAGCCCAAACCAAGGACACAGCTTTAAGCTCTGAATGGAGGCAAAAGATATCACCAGTCTGTAGAAGCCACTGCACTTTACCAGAACCTCTCATTGTAGATCTAGAGGAATAACCTATTTTTCCTGGCTTTAACGGGTATCAGGTGATGGCAACTGAGTGATATGGAGCAGTACCTGATGAGTACGTCCAGTCTCCAGTCGCCATTCTACAAGTGCAGAACCCCCTTCAGCTATGACCTCCAGAACACGGAACCTTTATTCAACCACAGGAATTTCTGAGAAACCTCTAAACTTCCTACTCCAGCAAATCTTCTACAATTTTGTCAGCTCATTAGTCTTGTCACACATCACAGATGATAGATCTCTCAATGTGTTACATGACAATTTCTGTCTGGTAGATTGTCAGGAGATTGACAATAACTTCCAAACAACCACAGCACCCTTTTTTTTCCTGCAATTTGACCATTAGTGAAAGCATGTAATTAGGCAGTCTCTGACCAGATGCTCATTGGAAGATAGTACTACCTCTGAACTGTGGATCTCAGTAAATAGAGAAACAAGAAAATTTGTCACAAGACAAGAAGACCCAGCAAACATTTCAACACAACATTGACCATATAGACATAAGAGATCAACAACACTTGGAAGGTTACACACAAGGGTGTGGTCATAACCTTGTGAGGCACTCACAAAATGTCAGACCATCACCTTCATCATGAATAGCAGTGACTACCCCTGAATTCAACAGCCTGGCAATGGGTGTAGATAAGCGCATGAGAATCAGCCCAAAATTTTGAGGAAAAACCCTTATACCAACACGTGCATCCTGAATTTCTCTCACATTTGTGGAAGTGAAACGAGGACTCAGTAATGATGTTGGCTGGCACTCAAGGAACATAACTAATAAAAAAAGTCAGAAGTACCCTCATTCAAGCTGTGACAAGCTTGTGATGGTCAACTTCATTTTATTTTGGCTTGTATAAGCAAGCCTGTAAGCCTAAGGCATAGAGAGGCCTACAGAGGGTAGTGGTTGAGGCCTCCTCCACCCCCAACATATCCTTTAAGCATACCACAAGATTAGTTATAGAAGGTTGAGGGCTACAAAACATCCAGCATCTCCCATCATCCTCATTCCTCCAACAGATCTATTTTCAAAGACAATGCAATAGAGATGCACCTGCTTGCAGCTGATCGTGCCCTGGGACCACCTTTTACATTCATAATTGCTGCCATCCGCTTCCGATCACGAGGATCCCGACCAATAGGAACTTCCACACGACCAGACATTAAGGTGGGAAGCCCGCAAGTGAGGGAGACGTAGGATCGTCGAACAGTACGGGCTTTGAACTGGTCACACAAATGTTCATGTGTATGCTCATCCTGCAATACAATGTAAACTTGATAAAATCTGTTGGAGAATCAGAATGGAGATGACTGGTCACAGAAATCTCTTTTATCCACCATACCATTGCTGTTTAAACCTTTATCTCAGTATCTACCTAAATGTTATCATGAAGCAAGTCTATAGAGATTCTAGAAATAGCAACAGGGAGAAAAAGAAAACATGAAATGTCACCTTTGCCACAACAAGAAGGCCGCTGGTGCCCTTATCTAACCGATGCACAATGCCGGGCCGTATAACTGGTGCTGGGCCTGACCACATAGCAACAATGCTACCTGGAGTCTCATCATCATCACTGTCATCATCAAGTTCCTCTGATTTGTGGAGTGGGTCTTGAAGGGCTGCTCTGGCATACCGCATGGCAGGCAGCCCACAGTGGTGGAGCAGTGCATTCACCAGTGTGCCCTCAGAATGGCCTGGGCCAGGATGCACCACCTGTCTTGCACCAGTACACAGCAGAAACAGGAAATGAGAGAATAACAAATGCTCAAAGCATTTCACCTGGCATCATCAAGAGAGTCAAAAAAATGGAAAACCATTGCAACAAGATACTCTTGAAATGTTTTGCTGCATGGAAACAAGAGACTTTTTACACACGTACCATGTGGGCGGGCTTGTTAATGACCAAGAGGTGCTTATCCTCATATTTGATATCCAGTGGGATATTTTCAGGTTTTGCATCCATTGGTTGCTGTAGAGAAAGCTGGCAATCAACTTGATCCCCTTCTTTCACCATGTATGAAACCTTCAGCCTCAAATAAGGAAGATGCCAGTCAATACACTCTAAAGTTAGTAGCACACCCCCACTGGGAGCTCTGCCAAGGATCCTAATTTGCACATACATAATCTATTTTAAAACATTTGCATGTCTGCACTCTACTACAGTATAGAATGAAGAGCTTGTTCAACTTCTGACCAAAGTCCAATCATCAATACAGGGCTCAACCAACCAGCTAGAATTTCACATGCTAATAATGGGGGCATTGGTTTTCCACAGGCAATCAGTCTCACAGACACATCATTACCCAAGGAATTGGAGTTCTATGCACTACAGAATTGTGGAGAAGAAGAAGATATGGGAGGTAAAGTAAGGGAAAATGCAATACACCTTGTTCACAGGTTCACCATTTACTAGAATCAGTCCCTGTCGAATGCTGCTCTGGACTCGTGCTCTGCTAATCCTCGCCAACTGTCCTGCGAGCCATGCATCTAATCGCACCTTCTCTACACCATGCGGAACCGAACCTCTATATTCGAGCTCTCCTCCACTTGTCTGATGATTCTCCACCTGAACAACAATAAAGCTTCAATTTCAGGTTTAATTCTTCCAACTGAGAAGAAAAACAAAACCTTCGATCTCAGGTTTAAGGAAGCAGCAGAGTGCCCCTCGTCCCGAATACAAATACTTTCCAAACACTTCAAGGAGGATGAAGAAGCCAGCAGACAATGCTCTAGGAGAAGAAGAGAAGCTTCCTATGATACATTGAAGCACGCTAGGCCAAAACAGATCCTCAGCAATACAGATTCACATGGAGGAAGAGGCCAGTTTGTTGCATGCATGCATGCTCACTCTCACCTTCACGACGGGCTCTTCTTGTGCACTTCTTTTGAAAGCTCGTATGCATGTCCACGGATGCGAATGAGTAGTGAAGACAGGCAACAACAACAGCGGCACACAAAATTCTTGCTGCTTCCTAACGACGCTGCTGCTGCTGCTGCGTAACCACCCCGGCGATGCCTGCTGAAGTCCCTGCTGCAGTGGTAACAGCATCTTCTCTGTCTCTCTCTGCTCTCTTTCTCCCCCGCTCCTCTGAAATGGGGTTTTCTTCGTAACCCTAATCCTGCATCATTCAGACATCTGTCTCTTATCTATCTCCGTCTGTCTTCTCTCTGTGCTCTGAAATTGGGTTTTCTTCGTAACCCTAATCTTGCATTATCAGAGGGTAGCGAGAGGAGGGTTGCAACTGCAAGAGAGAGAGAGAGAGAGAGAGAGGAGTTGCCCTTTTCAGCAGCGACATCAAGTCTCTTTCTATTCTCTTCTTTTCCCTTCCCTTCCCTTCCATTGCTATAGCTGTTCGGGATCGATCCCATCCATCGATCGATCGAAGATTCTCGGAGTCCGGAGGTATGTGTCTCTCTCACACAGGATGTTGGTGTTTTCCGATCATATGTGTTTGTGTTCGTTTTCTCTCTATCTCATATGATGATCTGCTTGCTTTTCGGGAGAGGAATCGCGTTGGTTTGATCGATTTCTGAGAGTGATCTCGAGATCCAGTTGGCGGAAAGAAAGAAAGGAAGACTGTTGTTGTTATTGTTCTTCTTCTTCTTCTTCTGTGCATCGTGGTAGCTTTTTTTTTCTTTTGATTCGCGCATGCGTGCACACAGGTGAGGGTTTCCTGCGGATCTTCCTTTCTCGGCTCTTGGTCGAAGCTTTGAGCGAGAGAGAGAGAGAGCTTGTACTGCGCATCACGCTCGTTGTCTTCGGTCGCCATGGCGACTGCTAACGCCCCCATAACGATGAAGGAAGCGCTGACGCTGACGAGCCTGGGGATCAACCAACAGTTCATCACCTTTACGCATGTGACTATGGAGTCTGACAAGTTCATCTGCGTGCGCGAGACATCGCCGCAGAACAGCGTGGTTATCATAGACATGTCCATGCCTTCACAACCGCTGCGACGTCCCATCACGGCAGACTCCGCCTTGATGAACCCCACCAGCAAGATTCTTGCCCTCAAGGCTCAGATTCCTGGTACGACTCAAGACCATCTCCAGATCTTCAACATTGAGTTGAAAGCTAAGATGAAGTCTTACCAGATGCCTGAGCAGGTTGTGTTCTGGAAGTGGATCACTGGGAAGTTGCTGGGACTTGTCACACAAACTTCTGTGTATCACTGGTCCATTGAGGGTGAGGCAGAGCCACTGAAGATGTTTGACAGGACTGCAAATCTGAGTGGCAACCAGATCATCAATTACCGATGTGATCCATCAGAGAAGTGGCTTGTGCTTATTGGCATTGCTCCTGGAGCAGCTGAGCGTCCACAGCTTGTCAAGGGAAACATGCAGCTGTTTTCAGTTGATCAGCAGCGGAGTCAGGCATTAGAATCGCATGCTGCATCTTTTGCATCTTTTCAGGTGGCAGGAAACGAGACCCCTTCGCTCTTGATTGCATTTGCAACAAAATCGATCAGTGCAGGTCAGCTTACATCAAAGTTGCATGTCATTGAGCTGGGTGCTCAGGCAGGGAAACCTGGATTCTCCAAGAAGCAGGCAGATCTTTTTTTCCCTCCAGATTTTGCAGATGATTTCCCAGTTGCAATGCAGATTTCAGCAAAGTACAAGCTTATATATGTTATCACAAAGCTTGGACTTCTGTTTGTGTATGACTTGGAGACTGCCACTGCTGTCTACCGCAACCGCATCAGCCCTGATCCTATCTTTTTGACAACTGATGCTCCATCTGTGGGTGGATTCTATGCCATGAATCGAAGAGGACAAGTACTCCTTGCCTCAGTGAATGAGGCGACAATAGTTCCATTTGTCAGCAATCAGGTACTGAATTGTCTCACAGATGTTTGCACAGACCTATGACTTCTGTGATGATGTTCCAGCAACATTATGGTTTTTGCACATTGTTGGCCCTTGATGCTGTTAAGTTGAATTTGAGGATCTCTGATGTTGTGTCTTTCCAGAAGCTGTATGCACTTCTGGTTTAGGTGTTTTTCTTTGGTCTGTCTGTTGTGCACTAAGCCTTCATTTTTCTTTGTAATTTGTTCAGCTCAATAACTTGGAGCTGGCAGTTAGTCTTGCCAAGCGCAGCAATCTTCCAGGAGCTGAGCACTTGGTATGTAACCTCATCTATGGCATGTCTCTGAATTGGGATGTTTGCATCCAACCACTGAGTATTCCCAGCAGCTTGTTCTTTGGAGAACCTCACAGATAGAGTCAAACCCAGCTTCCACATTCCATCTTCTCTCACCCTTGATGTTGTCATTTTCACATACGTGAAATGCCTCACACTGGTGTATGGTTTCTGGTTCATATAGGTAGTGCAACGATTTCAAGAATTGTTCTCCCAGCTGAAGTACAAGGAAGCTGCAGATCTTGCAGCAGATTCACCCCAAGGGATTCTCCGGACACCAGACACTGTTGCCAAATTCCAGAGCGTTCCTGTGCAACCAGGGCAGACCTCACCTCTGCTCCAGTATTTTGGGACCCTGTTGACAAAGGGGAAGTTAAATGCCTTTGAATCTTTGGAGCTTTCACGCTTGGTTGTGAACCAGAACAAGAAGAACCTGCTGGAGAACTGGTTGGCAGAAGACAAGCTGGAGTGCAGTGAGGAGTTGGGAGACCTTGTCAAGACTGTGGACAGTGACATGGCTCTTAAAATCTACATCAAGGCCAGGGCTACACCAAAAGTGGTTGCAGCATTTGCTGAGCGTGGGGAGTTTGATAAAATCCTCATCTATTCAAAACAGGTTGGCTACACTCCAGATTACCTGTTCCTGTTGCAATCAATCCTAAGATCAGACCCCCAGGGTGCTGTGAACTTTGCCCTCATGATGTCACAATTGGAAGGTGGTTGTCCCGTGGACTACAACACTATTACAGACTTGTTTCTCCAGCGCAACATGATCAGGGAGGCAACAGCTTTTCTGTTGGATGTGCTGAAACCTAATTTGCCAGAACACAGCATGCTTCAGACAAAGGTCTTGGAGATCAACCTGGTCACATTTCCCAATGTTGCTGATGCAATATTAGCAAATGGAATGTTCAGCCATTATGACCGCCCTCGAGTTGCACAGCTTTGTGAAAAAGCTGGTCTCTACATGCGTGCCCTTCAGCATTACACAGAGCTGAATGACATCAAGCGTGTTGTTATCAACACTCATGCCATTGAGCCTCAGGCTTTGGTGGAGTTCTTTGGAACTCTGTCAAGAGAATGGGCATTGGATTGCATGAAGGAGCTTCTGGTGGTCAACATGCGAGGGAATCTCCAGATCATTGTACAGGTGGCCAAGGAGTATGCAGAGCAGCTGGGTGTGGATGCCTGTGTGAAGCTTTTTGAACAGTTCAAGTCCTATGAGGGTCTCTATTTCTTCCTGGGGGCATACTTGAGTTCTAGTGAGGACCCTGAAATCCACTATAAGTACATTGAGGCTGCAGCAAGGACTGGCCAAATCAAAGAAGTAGAGCGTGTTACTAGAGAGTCCAACTTCTACCCTCCAGAGAGAACCAAGAACTTCTTGATGGAGTCCAAGCTACCAGATGCACGGCCACTTATCAATGTCTGTGACCGCCATGGTTTTGTGCCTGATCTCACCCACTATCTGTACTCAAACAACATGCTGCGGTATATCGAAGGGTATGTTCAGAAGGTCAATCCACAGAATGCTCCTTTGGTTGTAGGTCAACTTCTTGATGATGACTGCCCAGAAGACTTCATCAAGGGTCTCATCTTGTCAGTCCGATCTCTGCTGCCAGTAGAGCCTCTCGTTGATGAATGTGAGAAGCGCAATCGACTGAGATTGCTAACACAATTCTTGGAGCATTTGGTGAGTGAAGGGAGTCAAGATGTGCATGTGCACAATGCTCTTGGGAAAATTATTGTTGATACCAACAACAATCCAGAGCACTTCCTCACCACAAATCCTTACTATGACTCCCGGGTTGTGGGCAAGTACTGTGAGAAGCGTGACCCCACTCTTGCAGTTGTGGCGTATCGTCGCGGCCAGTGTGATGATGAACTTGTTAATGTTACTAACAAGAACTCACTGTTCAAGCTCCAAGCCAGATACGTGGTGGAGCGCATGGAACCTGAATTGTGGGCAAAGGTGCTTGATGAGGCAAATCCTTTCAGGCGGCAGCTTATTGACCAAGTTGTTTCCACAGCACTGCCAGAGAGCAAGAGCCCAGAGCAGGTTTCAGCCACAGTCAAGGCTTTCATGACAGCAGATTTGCCCCATGAGCTAATTGAGCTTCTTGAGAAGATTGTCCTTCAGAACTCTGCTTTCAGTGGCAATCCTAACCTTCAAAATCTTCTCATCCTGACAGCTATCAAGGCTGATAAGACTCGAGTCATGGACTACATCAACCGGTTGGACAACTTTGATGGCCCAGCAGTGGGAGAAATTGCTGTTGGTGCAGAGTTGTATGAAGAGGCATTTGCTATCTTCAAGAAGTTTGACCTCAATGTGCAAGCAGTGAATGTGCTTTTGGATAACATCCGCAGCATTGATCGGGCTGTGGAGTTTGCAGCCCGAGTGGAAGAGGATGAGGTGTGGAGTCAGGTTGGTAAGGCACAGTTAAGAGAAGGACTGGTTAGTGATGCTATTGAGTCCTTCATCAAGGCTAATGATGCCACCCAGTTCAATGAGGTAATCAATGAAGCCTCTAATGTCAGGGCTTATGAGGACCTTGTCAGATACTTGCTAATGGTACGCAAGAAGGTGAAGGAGCCCAGGGTGGACTCTGAACTTATCTATGCTTATGCCAAGATTGATCGGCTTGGAGATATTGAGGAGTTCATTGTTCAGCCAAACGTAGCCAATTTGCAGACTGTTGGTGACCGACTGTTTGATGATGCACTATATGAAGCTGCCAAGCTGATATTCACACACATATCCAACTGGGGCCGGCTTGCCAGCACTCTTGTCAAGCTTCAGCAGTTCCAAGCAGCAGTTGATGCTGCCCGGAAGGCGAACAGTGCTCGGACCTGGAAGGAAGTCTGCTTTGCTTGTGTTGATGCTGAGGAATTCCGGTTGGCTCAAATCTGTGGTCTCAATGTTATTGTCCAGGTTGATGACTTGGAAGAGGTCAGCAGTTACTACCAGAACAAGGGCCGCTTTGATGAGCTCATTACGCTCATGGAAAGCGGGCTCGGCTTGGAGCGTGCTCATATGGGTATCTTCACAGAGCTTGGAACTCTGTATGCCAGGTACCGCCCAGAGAAGTTGATGGAGCATCTCAAGCTTTTTGTCACCCGTATTAACATTCCAAAGCTTATCCGTGTCTGTGACGAGCAACAGCATTGGCAGGAGCTTACATATCTGTACATTCAGTATGATGAGTATGACAATGCAGCAGCAACCATGATGAGTCATTCTCCAGAGGCTTGGGAACATATGCAATTCAAGGATGTTGCTGTCAAGGTTGCAAATGTGGAGCTTTACTACAAAGCTGCACTCTTCTATCTGGAGGAGCACCCTGGGCTCATCAATGACCTTCTCAATGTTTTAGCTGCTCGAGTTGACCACACTCGTGTGGTTGACATGATGCGCAAGGCTGGACATCTGCCCCTGGTAAAGCCATACATGGTTGCAGTACAGAGTGCTAATAATAGTGCAGTGAATGAAGCTCTTAATGAGCTTTACCTTGAGGAGGAAGATTATGACCGCCTCAGGGAATCCATTGATCTGTATGATAACTTTGATCAAATTTCCATGGCACAGAGGACTGAGAAGCATGAGCTTCTGGAAATCCGACGAATTGCAGCCTATATCTACAAGAAGGCTGGCAGATGGCGGCAATCAGTTGCACTTTCAAAGAAGGATAACCTGTATAAGGATGCTATGGAGACCACATCCCAATCAGGAGACCGAGAGCTGGCAGAAGAGTTGCTCACCTTCTTTGTCGACCAGGGCAAGAAGGAATGCTTTGCTGCTTGCTTGTACACTTGCTATGATCTCATCCGTGCTGATGTAGCAATGGAGCTGGCTTGGATGCATGGCATCATTGACTTTGCATTCCCATACATACTACAGTTGCTGCGAGAGTACTTGACGAAGGTAGATGATCTCATCAAGGACAAGCATGATGCATCTTTAGAGGCGAAGTCCAAAGAAAACGAAGAGAAGGAACTAGTTGCTCAATCAAATATGTATGCGCAGCTTTTGCCCCTGGCACTACCAGCTCCTCCACTAGCAGGAATGGGTGGGGGTTTTGATGGGGGCATTCCAATGCCAGGTTATGGTGGCATGCCAGCATATGGCATGCCACCAATGGGTAGTTATTAGAGAGAGCATTTGTACCATGCATTATACATGGAATGTAAGAACTTCAACAACACAGCAGGATGGCTTTCAAGAATGGAGACGGCAGCTATATCAGATAGGCTGTAGTGCTGCACAAAATGCTGGTTGGTTTCTGGGATAGAAAATTTGATGTGTGAGGAGGTTGCTGCAGTTGGTTCCTTTTTTCTAATAGAATTTCAAATAGGAGTAATGAGTTTTCATTGCCGGACCTTGGATTCAAAGTTGTTCCACAATTGAATACCGTGAGATTTTCTGCATGTGCTCTCTGCTGGGCATGCTTGAACATTGTTAGGATAGATGGTAATGTCAAGCTGTGATGAATTCTAGTTCAGTTAGATGTGAAAGAAGATGGGTCTCTTGACAGAGGGTACTGACTTCAGGACAAGATTCCAAAACAACTTTTAGTTTCATCAGAAGGTGGTTCTCTTTTTGGGGATTTCGACACAACCATTGCTGGGGGATTTGGGGAGCAGGACAAGCAGGCAGTCTCCTGTGGTACAAGGGAAAACACTTTGGCAGCTGCAGGTTGGAACATTTTTCACTTCCTTTTTTCTGGCTTCTCATGATTTGATCTCACAGAGAGTTCTTTGTCAATGTTGCAGCCAGAAAACCAGCTCTACAGTATTATAGCTCTTGTTGGTGTCTGCTGAAAAGATCTCTGTAGTAGTAGCTGTTGTTGCTCTGTTTGAATGCTCTACTGTAGTCTCTCTAATTGTTTCTGCTGGATGTGTGTACTGAGGATATGCCGTAAATAAAAATAATTCTTTAGCTTTGAAGTTACAAATTGCTGATTTGGTACTGTTGTTCTTTTGTTACGTCCTTCGGTTTGGCACAAACCAAAGCTTCTCTAGTCAAATGTAAGTTGTAGAAACCACCCTGTTCAAGCATACTGAAATTTTTGAGAAAATTGATTTAGGATATCACTCTTTGTTTTCTGTTTTCTACTATTGTATGTTGCTGTAGACTTTGCTATATTATCTACTACCTTGGTGACCCTTGCTTTCTATCCCTTGATGGATTTTCTTGTTGTCTTGAGCATCAAACACAATAAAACTGCATTCATAGTTATTTTATCATGCCAACTTCCTAGTTCTCTCAGCCTAGCATGTACAGTACCTCCTATTAGTTTTCAACTACCATTGCCATATGAGTTGCAAGCATCCAGGACTGTCTTACTTCACAATAACAGCTTATGATTCAAGTTGTGCATGAGTTCTAAAAATTCACAACCTGTTGATTCTCAATCTGATAATGATTTTCACTTCAACCTGATTTTATATGCACATGGTACTGTGTTCTAGATGCATTCTAGACCTCAAGATGAACTTTCTGCTATTATCATGCTGTATTGTACTACTGTTGATGGTCCCTGAACTGGTGTGAGACTGGCACATTTGTTCATACCAGTGTGTGTTTTTTGTTTTTTGTTTGTTCTGTCTTTCCTACTTTGGTTCTTTCTGCGGCTTCCAGAGGAAGTGTTAACCTTGCTGTTTTTTCTTCATCATGAGACTGCTTGGGTATTCTACATTGGGGGAACTGCAAACAAATAGATATGAAAGCCAACTGGTCAAGTTTTGTGGACTTAGTTTTCATTTCTGTTCCACTGTTGTGGCACACCTTACTGGCAGCTGTATGAGGTTGAATGGAACCTGTCCTCTGCAACTCATCAGAGAGTGCTCCTTCCTCCTGCTTTCCATTGTGCCTCTCCATCGAGATTGATAGTTTTGCTAACAATCTCATTGTCAATGTGGAATGTTCTCCTGAGCTAGTTGTTGAACCAAGTTCTGCTGTCCCATAGATGTGATATTGATTGTCTTTGCACATTCTCAACCACAACTGATATTGCTGAATCCTTCATTTGAAAGCCTGTGATGTTTCACTGTTTGCCTTCTGTATCCACTAATATCTGCCCGACAGAGGCAGTTCTTGTTGGAACAGATGTTGATAAAATTGCAGAGTGACCTCCACAACGACACTTTTAAGGTAACACAACAATGGGTGCAGGCAGAGCCTTACGATAGTCAGACACAAAAGTGCCAGACCGTCACCTTCATCCTCAATAGCAATAACAAGCTGCCATGGCTACCCACTCACTTCACCAGCTCCCGATATCAGATGAACAGCTTGTCTGAACAGCTGACAAACTAGCTATAGTTTCAGTGCCAGGATATATGGTTGGCCGTTCTCCAACACTTCGAGTCATCTCCCTGGCTTGTAATCCAACAGCCTGATTCATTGCAGATTGCTGCACCCTTCCTGTATTGAGGCTGTGCTACATTAGAAGTCATCATGAACCATAGTGCCAACCAATATGCAAACTGCACAAAACATCTCAGTACTTCGATGAGAATCTCAGGTACAAGCAGGAAAACTTGACACTTCACGACTACAGTTTTCACACAAATTTGCAGTTAATCAGACAAGAAACACAACATTCATGAGGAGTCTCCAACATGTGGCTTGCTGTATCTAGATAATAAAAATAATGATGTCTATCTATAGCTACCTAGAAACCTTCCCAATGCTCCTTCAAACCCTAAACCTACCCTTTCACCTACTTATGTCTTTGCCCTTGTGAAGAGGATGTGGGTGGAAGTTATCAACTTTGCCCCTCTTTTGCTTTTGATGTTCATCTAGATATTGGATTACTCCCATGCAATTGATCAAACACAACAATTACTCTACCAGTTGTAATGATCTTTTAACAATTTCCATTTGGGTGATTTTTGTGTTGAGAATTTTCACGAATTTTTGTAGCATCCAATTCCACCGTGGTCATCATTTTAAGAAGTGTCGTGCTTTCTATGGTATTCTTTTGCAGAATTGAATGAAAATTTTAATGAGATGTTTTTGTCAATCTTTGGAGAGCAATGCCCTCACCATCATTTTGATCATGAACTTTTTAAGATTTGCAATTGTGAAGGGCTTGAGCATCAACCATTCTAGAAGTTGGAAAACTTGTGCAATTATGATGGGTAGATTTTGGAATCCACAAGAATCTAGATGATATGCTTATAGATGCATGCAAGAAAATGCTCAATACCACATTTTGGCCTCTTGGAAGATGCTTAACTATTCAACACGCTGAACTCCCCACACCCTTCTATCACCATGATGTTTTGAAAGGTTCAACTACTCCAAATAAACATTTACCAATTCGAATAAACAAACATGTGCACAACTACCCAATGTCCAACTTTTACTAGCAACAAACACATGAAGCAATATTTATGTGCTTCAAGTTTTGAAACCATCAAAGCTACAATTCAACCTCGTTTATGAGAATTTGGGAAAATGGTCAATATGTATATTGTTAATGGTGGACCTTCAACATACGTTGATCTAACATTTTGCATGATTGTCCTTCAACTCTCAACAATTTCACCAATGCACAATATGTGAAGCTAGGATCTTTTGCCCTTATGCTCTTAGAGCAAACACCTTGAGCACACACAAAAATCAAGGTACATTTAGAACATAATCAATTCCATTCATGATGACAACTTGTGGTCATAATTTGATTAGGTTTATTCTTTTATCATGGTTCCATTTGGGCAAATCAAATAAAACTTGCCCGCTACTTGGTTTGAATGCATGTTTTCACAATGTTGCAACCTCTTTTTGAGCCCTTGGAAACCCTAGCAATTCCTAATGATATAAAATGCTTTGATTCCAAAAGTTGGATACAACATTAGGGCAAACTAAGTACAAGTTATATGCACCAATACAAGGAAACTTCATATCAATGTTGATTAACAATGGTGACATGAAGGAGAAATATGGGAGCCGTGTGAATTTTATTTTTTCTAGAAGTTTGAATAGTATGTTTTACTTGTTGAACTCCACAATACCAAATTGCTAGAAATTCGATGTTAGGTATGGCAAACCTTGATCAAGACTATTTTTTCTATGTATTCTAATAAATTTGTTGGTCATGCCCTCAAGGTTGGGAATCAACCATATGAAGTGCTTTTTGACCTTTATATTGAGTTCAATACTTTATGATTGTTATGTATTTTTTGTATATAAAACTTGAATTGAACCTTGAAATTATATTTTGATTAAATGTCCATGCTTTGACAAAAAAATATTTTGCATTTTATGTGTTATCATTTGTCAAACTCATAAAATGCCTATAGAAGAAAAGAAAGGTACAATTACCTACTAGGTCTTGATTTGGAATCTAGTGGTTGTGTGATCAAAAAGTAGACAATTTACCCCTTATAAATTGAACATTTTCATCTTTTCTCAAGTTTCCAATACTAGCAACCATTACAATGGACCAAAATTTCAAATTTGAATATTGAATATTATTTGCATTGGTTTGGATTTGGTTAAAGTTTTTGCAGCTTTGCATTTTTCCCATATGCATTATGTAATTTTGAATTGTCTTTTCATCATTTCACCTTGTGCAAATCATAGGCATCACAACTAATTTACATGAACAAATATCAATTTGTTCAATCATTATGCAAAGGAAAATGTAATATTTTTGAAAGGAGATATCTTAGTTGCCTTTTAAAAAAACACACATTGCATATTATCACTCATTGATAGCTTACAACTATTCACAAATGCAACTTTCAACATGTTCTTGGTAATGGGTGAAGACACACTTTTGTGAAACACTATGGATGTTGCAAAGTATGCAATTTATAGTTTTCAAATTTTCAATTATAGTTCATTCTAATTTATATGTGCAAATGATGAAAAGGGACTAAATAAACAATGAATTCAATGAAAAACATAAGGTGTAAAGTTCATGAAAATATTTAAAATTCATAATAGAATTTTCAAATTGAACAAAAAATTGTGTATATGTAATAAACACATGGATGTAAAATATGATTGAGTCATGTAAATTTCTCTCCTTCAATTTTTCTCTTGATTAAAGAAGAATGATTTGTTCTACCATTATGGCAAGCCTTTGACATGGTGTGCTCAAAACAAGTGTTTTGGAAAGCCTCTTCTAACCCCAAGCTCTCACGATTCACCATAGATTTCATTCAAAGTAGTGTGGTCATTGCTCCCAAATCAACATAAGATCATATTTCACATAAATAAAAAAATCGTTCCTCAAACCATTATTGTTTAGCAAAACTCGCAATTTCAATGTCATGGTTTAACCTATTGTTTTAGTGGCCTCACACAAGCCATTTTTGGGATGCCAATTTGAATTGATAAAATTAACAATGAATGCAAATACATCCACTAACCTTCAAAGGTCAAATGTTGTTATTGGTGACAGTCATTTCAACAATGCAAGCAATACATACAAAATTTTGGTCTTCTCCACCAAATTAGGTAACACTTTTTTTACATACACTTTTCCAAAAGGAATGATGAAGTAAAGGCATAATTGCAACCTTAATCATCATAGCCATATGCTTTCAACAATGCAAATTGGTTTATTTTTGGCAATAAAGAAAAGCATATATCACATGAACATTCGATGTTGTTTCTCAAATGGGTTTATGAAATCAAAATAGTTTGAGATGATGCTCAAGGACTAACTCCAAGCCCTTTTATAATAGGTTGTTGAACTTATGGTTCTCTTGTAATGCTACTAATTTATTCAATAAATTTTTAGCAAGGTTAATTATAACATCTGTCATCTACATGTTTGCCCATTGTGGTGATGCCAATAGCTTTGTAATAAGTTATTATCCTTTTCAACTTGTGGTATGTTGAACTCAAGGATTACAAGACTAATTATTTACTTGTAGCACACCATGCATTTCATGACTTGAGCATTGACAATATTTACAAAACTGTCATCATTCACATTAAAAAGCCTATGTGAAAGAGGTATGATTGTGTGACTTCCAAAAGTTTGCTTGCTCATGTGGAGTTTTTAAAAGGTCTCTTATAACAAGCTCAACACATTCATGAGTAAGTTCAACTTTGTGAACTCTAGTTTCCACAATACAAAATGGGTGATTCAAATGCAATGACTTCTTCAATACCATATAGTGGCAATCTAGTGCTCTAGCTAAAAAAAATGTTGTTCTCCATATGATTTTCATGAACTACAACAAACAAATAAGGTGATAAAGATGTTAGCAAGACATCTTTGATCATTGTAATTCATTTCACCAAGTGCGAAGTTTATTACTTATTCTAACATGCTAATAACAACAAATAAGAGCAATAGACCTTCAAATGATTATGTACATGCTTCAAGTGCATAGATTTCGCAAATCACAAAAACACAAATGAAAATAATTAAAAGTTGGTGCATTGGACCTACTAATATAAATATAATGTTGTCATCTCCTTTCAATGTCACGCAACAACAACTTTTTGCAATCATGGAATCAATTGTTGATCTCCCAAAAGTGCAAATGCTACCACATTTCACACCCTTCAATACAAATGTTCTAAAAATCAACTTGTATTTAACTAAATTGTAATAGCAAGTCAAGCAACAAAGATGGCATGCGTGGTCAACATTTCTTTGCTCCACATGATTCTTTTGAACTTTCATGACTAACAATTCCAAAATTGCTTAGTTATCTTTTTTTCTTTTTTGATGGGTAAGTGGATATACATACTTGGGTATATAATCATTGTGGGTTTGTTTATATTTTAGTAGTTGCCTAACATTGAAATTTACCATGAAAACTCATAAGGCAAACTAACTTCCATGAATTCAATATTTAGTAAAGAATCACTTCTTCCCTTTCTAGGCTATTTGTCCTTTTAAACTCCTAATATCATATAATATTTAATCAAAATTTACTACATTCTTTCAATCTTTCACATCACTTTATTGTCATGTCTCATGTTGATTCCATTATTATTTGATAATTTCTTTTATTGTGTTCAAACAATTATTTTGACTCATAAAATTCACAACAACAAATTAGTACTCAAAACTACAAGGGTAATCTAAAATCATAATAATTAATTTAATTTTTCAAATATGATTTGATTACCTAATACAAGTGGTAGAAACAAAATTGACATGATAATTATCCTATTTCTAGTTATTTTCTCATCACTTATAGTTTCACAAGGTTTGACATCCCATTGATATCTAACATGTTTGATCCTACCAATCTATAATGGGTAGTTCCCATCTTCTACCAAATTGTAATGGTAATTAACATGCCATGTATGAAATCACATTCTTATATTATTTTAGTATATTTCTTCCATTTTAAGAATAAATACTTAAATATCTAATTTTATTTATTTTGGAGTACATAAGTTAAATATTTGCTAGGTGATTTTTCCCAAAGATCGTTCATTGTAATAGCCCTTACCTATGTCTGAACCATAAACCATCTACTTACTTGGTAGGTACGTAATGATTACCTATTTTCATACCTATCTACCTACATATGAGACCTATTTAGTACAAAATTGGTTACCAAGAAGAAACCAAATGTTAACTCAGTTGAGGTTCATCTACAACTGAGTAATTGCAGGCATCCAGTATTTACCAGTGTTGGGTGGTTTTTACTTTTTTGTGAGAATCGGCCGTTCCCGGTTCTCTCATATATATATATATATATATTGGGCTGGTGAGAACTGGTCAGGTTATCAAATAATTTGTTTTTCAAACTCACCCGGTTCTCAGATAGGGCAGTTGTCATATATACAACAACAACCAGTTTTCATAACCTGATTATTAATTTTTTCAGTAATTAAAATTATTTTTAATTTCAGTGATGATGATTTCATTGGAGCTGGTTTAGGTGGGATGGACTATAGTCGCAGGTTGTACAAAAGACAATTCCAAACTATAAATTTATTGGAGGTCGATTGTAAATCAAAATGTTTAATGAATAAACATTTTACAAGTTGTAATGTTTTAAGATGTCCTTATAAATCCTAAAATATTGAAAGAGAAACAAATCTCTTTATTTCTTTCAGTGTTTTTGTGAAATTTTTGTGTTTTTTCAATTTTCTTTGTGTGAATCTTTGTGTCTTTCTAATTTCATACACATGTTTACATGTACTTTCATTCAAATGTAAATATGTGTTATTTCATTTGAATATGTTGAGATTATTTAAAGAGAATAACATGTTTTTTTTCTTTTCTTTGAGACTGAGTTGATTTTCAATAAAAATTTCTCCCTTAAATGTTTAATTTTAATTCAAGAATTTAATCCTCACTTGTTTAGCTGATTTAATGTTTATCCACCCTAATTGCTTCCAAAATTTCAATGAATTAAAAACAAAAATGTCTGATTAAATCTTCCCTTGGATGATAATTGGACAATTTTTTGTACAATTTGAATCCTATATATATATCTGAAAATAACAAAGTTCTCAAATGTAAACCTTTATTTTCTTTTTGTCAATTCATTGTCATTGGTAGTGCACAACAATGAGAAGCCCAAATAATTAAATAATTAAAAATTGAATTACTTCATCAAAAGAAAAGAGCAACAACACCATGTGAGAAGAGTAGTCACAAGCACTTCGCATACCAACATAGTAACCAACCACATCCACTACCTTCTTACTCAACCTACTTACTTAACTTGCATAGGTAGTTAATCATATATATTAATTTACTTGTCTGTGAGTCTATCTGTGACGGTGGGCCAGCACGGGCGGGCTGGGCACGGGAGAGGTTTAAATTCATCCACAACAAGTTCAGGCATCCAATGGATGGATGGTGTGCCGGTGGGTGCTGAATCACTTTGGCCGAGAGTGATCCGATGGAAATCGATGTTCAGGCATCCAGTGGATGGATGGTGCGCCGGTGGGTGCTGAATCACTCTGGCCCAGTGTGATCCGATGAAAACCGATGTTTAGCAGCAATTGAAAAAATATAAAGAACTGTCGGGGCGGGGGGGACCAACGGTTGTTTGAAAAGAAATGTTTTTTAAAAAAACCAAAAACATCAGCCAAACATTGTTGAAATAACACACCTGTGCATTATGCACGGGGTTCACACTAGTTAATTATCTAGTAATGTGTGATGGAAGTAGGAGGGATTTAGGCCATTTAAAAAATTTAGCTTGGCTTGGGAGCATTCCAAAAAAAGATATAGCCATTAATTGGCAATATGTTTTATAGACACTACCGCCTTTTTCAGGCATGCTTTTATATTCTACCTATCTAACTAGTAACTAGGTCAAAATCTAGCAATTTTCTTGAATTTTTTGAAATTTTACATCTTGAAAATTGGCAGAATATTTGAGAATCTATAACAGGATATCATGACCCGCACTTTTTGTTTCTAGAGTGAGAAATTAATAATGAAAAAATGAAATCATTTTTTCAAAAGAAAGTTTCAACAAAGTTCAACAAAATTTATGGAGTACAGTGGCAAAGTGTTTTTCTAATACTAATTTCATTTTTCAATAAAAATGTTGCAGCATCAATTGTGAGCATCCCAAGAGAGATTTGCAAATGTCCACTGGTGAGGATCCCCAGCATTAATTAGCAAATTAAATGGCGACTGTCCTAATCCTAGGCGGGCTGTAACAAGGTTTCATTGAAGGATTTTGTGATATGGTCAAAGTGGCGATCGTCGACAAAATAATTTAGCCAAATTTGGTTACATACTAGAAGATATGAAAGTGGGCCAAAAACAGAAAAAATCAAAAATCCTTTTACTAGAACTTATCATTAAAAGCAAATTTGAAAATTTAAATTTTGTCTTTTTTAATTTAGCCAAGTTATTTGAAAAATTTCAAAACAAAAAAAAAATCTAACAAAAAAAAGTGATTTAGGCTAATCATTATACGATAATCTTTGAGTTACATACGACATATGTAGTTGCATAAAACAAGTTGCAAATTTTTTTAAAATAAAATAAAATAGAAACTTGTTTAAATCTGATGAACTTTTATAAAAAAAAAAGGGCAGTTCAAATTTAAAAGGGCAGTTCAAAGAAAGTTGACTTTTATTCATTGCTGGTACGGTAGTTCGAAACAGTCTCACTAGTTGACTTTTGTGGCTGTGGTTTCAGTTTGACGACTCTGCTATGCAGTGCTTTTTTAAATTTTAAAACAAGGAATTTCTGTTTGTGGCTAAAGTGGGGATGATCATTCCTTGAAAGATGTAGAAAAATTGGCAATCATCCATAGGAATATTTAGCCAAATCTGGCTATAAAACAGAAATTAAAAAAAAAAAAAAAACGGAATCTTCAATCATCCTTCTATATTTCTGGCTACACAATGACAACTACATAAGTACCTATATGAATCTGGAGATTTTCACTCTTTTGCTGTTTTTCTCAAATCTGGCGACCTGAAAACCTCCAAAAAATCAGTTCTTTTTCGATTTGTTTAAAATTTCTGGTTTCGCATTTTGGCGATTTAAAAAAAAAGGTATTTTACTGGCATTTTGGTGTCTATTGCCAGTAAAAAACACCGAGCTGCTGCTCCTCAGCTGACGACTGCTCTGCTCAGTGCTGACTACTCTACTTCTGGTCTCCGTTTGTTCGTTCGTTCGTTTGCTGCTAGGAATTGTGCTTTCCTTCACCATTGTGGATCGCAGTCACAGAGGATTTGAAATAATAGGGGCTGTTTTTGTTGTGTTTGGGGTCTGGTGTGGTGTGGGAGGTGGAGATAAAGGGGAGAGGAAGAAGACAAGTAATAACTCCTTGTGCTGTTGTTGTTGTTGTTGTTGTTTGCTTTTTTTTTCCCCCTTTCTTTCTTTCTTTTGGGTATTGTCAATGGGGAAGATGAGTCGAAGCTACTACAGGACGCGAGCAGGGACATTGGGTTTGTTCTTATTCGCACTTGTGTCGCTTCTTCTGCTTGTTTTCCTTCTCCTCAGTCTCATCGCTGTCCCGTCGTCTACCGACAGCGACTGCCCTAAGGGCGCTAAGGTGGAGCTCAAACTCCCGTCACAGCAGCTGCTTCACATGTAATGTTCTCTCTCTCTCTCTCTCTCCTTTACAATGTGCACCGATGTTATTAGCTCGGCACTACCAATCCATGTTTGCTGTTGAATCCAGGTCTCTGAACATGGGAGGGCGGGGGTGTGAATCTCGTTGCTGTTATGTTACAAACGCTCCACAGTTTTTTTTTTTTTTTTTTCCTGCTTTTGCTGCTCTTTAGGGTTTGCTACATTTCCTGCTCTGTTGTCACATGTCTGAAATCTCTACGGCTTTGTTGGTTTTTCTGTTTTAGCTGCTCTTTAGGGTTTCTGGCATTTCCTGATATGTGGTCAGATCTCTGAAATCTCTAAGACTTTGTTGGTTTTTCTGTTTTTGCTGCTCTTTAGGGTTTATGACATTTCCTGATATGTGGTCAGATCTCTGAAATCTCTATGACTTTGTTGGTTTTTCTGTTTTTGTCGCTCTTTACGGTTTCCTACATTTCCTGATATGTTGTCAGATCTCTGAAATCTCTATGACTTTGTTGGTATTTCTGTTCTTGTTGCTCTTTGGGGTTTCCTACATTTCTTGATATGTGGTGAGATCTGTCAAATTTCTATGACTCTGTTTGTTCCATCTTTGTAATAATCAGGTGTTCTGTATTGATTTGACCTGTAGCTACTACCATCTACAGGAGAATGATTTGCAGGAATATGCTAGCTTGCAACTAAGAGGTTTTTCCAGTTTTCACTAACTTTTCCCAGTAACTAAACTATAGGCATCGTGGAGAGTCCTTGTCGAAGCCATGGGTGGAGGTTCTTTCATGGGAGCCCAGATCCTTTCTATACCATAAGTTCCTGGTAAGGGGTCATGGACTAATTTTGGAACAAGATTCTGATGCCAGCAACTCTTTTTTGGTGAATAGAAAACATGACTTTGAATGTCTGAGGCCAGCAAGGCCAGCACATGGTGATAAGTTTTGCTCATCTTGTAGGGTATTATTCAGAAGTGCGTCTCCTTTGGTGTGTTGGACACCTGCTGAGGGATCGACAGCTGACTTTGACTTTGTTCGATGGAATGGTGACAGACAGCTGAGGAATGCATACATTTGATTGACCTGGCGAAACCCAGCATGATAAAGTCAGCAGTTGTGGACAGTGCAACTGGCAAAAGCAAAGATAGCAGGTTTGTTATTCACTGAACCATCCTTGTCCATGTCATACACTGATGGATTGTGTACTCCGTGGAGTATTCTCTTGCCTGACATCTTCCAAGTTTGGAATTGCAGAGTACGCACAAGTTCAGGGACTTTTTTGGCTAGAGGACAGGACAAAATCATCCAAGGGATTGAGAAGCGAATTGCTGATTTCACCTTTATTCCGTTGGGTAAGTCAAAAGCTAATATGTCAATGGATTTCTCGAAATATTGTGGAGTCTGTGCTCAACAGGGTGTTGAACTGGTCTGAGGAATCTAGAGCATAGTCCATGCAAGCCCAAACTTTACACCTGTGATTCCCATTGGGTAGTGCTAAAATGAGATGCATTGTGAAAGCAGGCCAGTAAGTGTCATCACTGCTATCCACTACATGGTTTCTGATAGTAGATCAGATACCAGATATTCAGGTACAAGGGCGTCAACCACACTGTTTGCTCTGCACTTTACCTTTGAATGGTCCATTAGACGGTGCTGTCACTGTCTTACTCAGGAGCTCTGCACAGTCACAAATTCTAGGAAAAAAGGATGTAATGTTATGTGACATTGCAAATGGATTGTGAGCAGATCATGGCGAGGGGTTGCAGGTGTTGCATTATGAAGTAGGTCAAAAGTATGAGCCACACTATGATTACTTTCATGACACATTCAACACAAAGAATGGTGGTCAGCGGATGGCCACAGTGCTTATGTACCTGTAGGTGACCTCTACTCACGTTCTTTGCCTCTTTGACTGCACAGCTGCTGTTTTTATTGAAAACTTCTTTGGTACAAGGCTGCAGATTGTGGAATTCAATTGGGAACATATGGGATTGAACATGAGAAAGGCTGGGGGGGATGGGGATGGATGGAGCAGAAGTGATGTGGAGGCAGGTGGTGAGACTGTGTTTCCTGCATCACAGGTGAACAGCAGCTTAGTGGCAGACTGGGATGAGTTGACAGAGTGTGCCAAGGCAGGCCTCTCAGTGCAGCCACACATGGGTGATGCTCTTCTCTTTTGGAGCATGAAGCCTGATGCCTCTCTTGATGCTTCCAGCCTGCATGGTGGGCACTCCTCTCTACTGTCTTGCAATAGCTGATGATCTGCAAAACCACTTGAAAATGACCAAATCCTCAACATTTAATGCACTTAGTGCTCCACACCTGTCAACATGAAAACTAACAAGTGAAATATGAAGGGCTGAAAGTTTTGTAGTCTTGAGTGCAAAGTGTTTGTATGATGTAGCCTGGACATGAAAGCCTAGGTTGGCTACTAGAGAGGTGGAGCTTTATTGTGTAGTTTGGTAGGGTTGTAAGATTGTGCATGTAGACCCTTCAATTAGAAGATGTTGTAATGACCACTTGGTCTCGTTTGCTTTTCCTTGTCTGTTTTGTTTCCTCCTTTCATTTCTCTCCATGTTTCCCCTTCTGTGTTGTTTGTTGTTTGTTGCTAGCCAGTATTATGGCTTAGTCTTCCTAATGTTTCCAGACTTGCAACAGAAACTCGGTATGCAGGTTAGTATTTACACTGGCCTATACTCACTGTAGGGAGCCAATGAAGTCAGTGGGGGAGTTGCGATAGATAAATTGCTATCATATATGATCCTGTTGATGGTCCCTGAACAAGTGAGAGACTGTCAATGTTGTTCAAACTTCACATGTTTGTGTATTTTTTGTTTTTCCTTTCTAGATTTGTCCCTTTTGTATTTTTGTTTCTTCCCAGTTCTGTTAAGTCTTTATCTGGAAGTCTTTCTTTGACTTATAAGGAGAAGTTTCAATCTTGTTCTGGCTTTCTTAATTGTGAGTATGGAGATTTCTTGATGCTTATGAGGGTACTAATTATAAGATGTTATATCCTACAGTTCTTCATGTGATGATATGTGGCATGTGGATCTTGGCAGGGGGCTGCCCTGTGGTGAAAGGCAATAAATGGTCAGCTACCAAGTGGTTGCATGTGGAAAAATACTCAGTACCTGCTTGAGAGCACCCAATTTTGATACAAGGAATCTACGGTTGCACATGATAGGTGAACACCTCATCACTGCATCCAAGAAATATGATGAAGTGTCCTCTACAAGAATGCAGTCAAGCATGTAGAACAGAAAGCAGTTCGACAGTCTTAGTTATTGATTCAATGCATTTGTACTATCGGGAGTATACAAAACAGGTGGTGGAAGGACACAGGGTTCCTTGATATGGTGTGTTCTTAATTGGTTATGGCCAAATGTGGGACAATCAAAATTGTAAATGTAGTCTAGGTTTCTGGTTCCAGTTAACACACTTGAAACCCACTGCTTAGATGAGGTTCAGAGTAACCACAAATTCCTTACCATGGCTCTGCCGAAGTTGAAAGAATGTTGGTACTCTAGTATGATCCAACGGACGTCTGAGGTTCTTTCTCCTGGAACTGCCATGTGTTCAGCAGCAATGAGCTTATACCTTGGCCTTCTCTGTACAGAAAAAGGGGGTTGCAGTTTTGCATCTGGGGAAAAAGTCAAACCTAGATGCTAATCTTTTATAAGGTTATGACCACCCATTATTGTGTTACTCTCGAAGTGTTGGTATGGAGATTTCTCCAGTCTCAAAGATACGATCATTTTCTATGGTGTCAAGATTTCTCTGTGGTCTCCTAAATAGGATTTTCTCTTGGAGATTGGAATTTTTTATTTGTGGGTTGTAAGGTAGACAAAATGGGTACAAATTATATTCATTAAGGATATAATTTGTGCCCAAACTTGGCTGAAATTATATCCTTAATGAAAATGGTTTAAAAGTAACACAAGAAGGGTTAATCCCAGCTACATTTTTTCACCTTAAAGGCAAGATTAGAGATTTAATCATGTCCATTAAGGGTGAGATTAATCATAACGTGCAAGCTAGAGTCAACACGATATGTGCATCCAAGGGGTGAATTGGCAGTGTCTAATGCATGCTTTGGGATTACTCCTACAGCACCATGCAATTATACTTGAACCATTGTGTGTGCATGAAAGTGCTGTTGCATGGTGGAGATCGATTGCTGCACAAAATCTTTGTGTACCATTTGTATTCAGCTTCAACATAGCTAGTGACATACATAGTCATATAGGTTGACCATTTTAGGTGTAGAGTGGTTGTCTATTGTGAGCTGTCCAAGGAAATCTTGACAAAATGGGTCACACATTGTATGAGAAAGCTAGATGTGAAGGTTCTTTCTAGAGTGATTTGTTTGTTATGAGCTTTGCAAGAGAACATTGACAACATGAATCTCATTGTGCATGAAAGCCAAATGTGGAGGTTGCTTCTTGACACAAAATAAGGATGTGGAAGATGTTCAAATCAATGATGATTCATATAGCAAATTTGTGGAATATAGAAAAGAATGGGAGTGTGCACAACATGAAGAATCCCTTCCACCTCTCAATTAAAGTCTTTTACACCATTTAAGGATCTATCATTTGGATTATAAAGGTTGAAGATGCAAGAAAGGCTTAATTAGTTACAATTAAGCTAGCCAACTCACCTTGCAATGTGATTTAGCAACTCTTCAATTAAATCAAAGTACATAGACTAGTGCCTTTCAACAACCATGCACCAAGCCCATGCAAAGGGTAGAACTTGAAGAGATGAAGACCTCATAAGCTAATTTGGGTGGCAAAGCAAGATCATGAAAATAAATGGGAATTGGGACGATGCACACTTGAAGTTCGTAATGGAGGTAATGGAAGTTGTCAAAGTTGATTCCAAGATCTAGATTGCAAGGTTAGATCTAAGGTGTGTTTGTCATGTCATTACAAGATCATCTGCATGGCATTAAACAATCTTGAAAAAGAGGTAAAACAAGGATCTTACATAAAGAAAAGAGGATGCACTTGTTAAATATGTGAAAAAGTTGCAAGCAATTAGGCATTTGATCACCTTCATGCATAATTATAATTGAAGGTTGCAAAAATTACAAAAGAAATGTTTACACATTTCAAAAAAAAGATTCCACGGTGGGGTGATTGAAATGGTTCAAAAAGCATAATCCTAACATGCCATTGAAAATTACTTAATAACAAAATTGAAAGAAGACTTATAGAATGGCTTTGCCCAAAAAATGTTGAATCTTTTTATAATATCCTCTCAAAAGATTATAATGTTAAAAAATATTTGCTAGGTTAGTTATGGATTTATGATGAATTAGTTGCACAAGTTGGATGAAATGGGGGCATGTTTGTTCCAGTCTTTAAATTGGTGCATTCAATCACATCAAACAAGCAAGGTTGGTTATCCACATTATCATGTATTAATGTAATAAGCAAATCACTTCCAAACTTCTACATCTTTAAAGGTAAATAATTTAAACACCATTTCATTACAAGATGTGAATATGAGATGTGAGGTGACTTCTTGTCCTTTTACTCATGGTTCTTTGAGGTGATTATACTCGAAGGTACATATGTTATTAGTGAAGAAAAAATGCAAAGTGTATCTTTAGATATTAAATTGCATTTATAGTTGAAAACCAATAGTTTGTGTCCTATGCATCATTTATAATTTGAAACTAATATATATATTTTATAAATTCAACTTCTCCAAATCCTAAAAAATTATGTTAAACAGTCACCCACCTAAACCAGCTTCTAAGGATTTGACAATATGCTCAATTTGATAATAGACCTCCAGACATTCAAAACATTGTCCCCATCAGATATGTTGTCCAAATATAGCTTGCATTAATTCATTGGAAAATTAGTTACAATGCACATTTGCCTATTAAATTTCAAATTCTGCACCAAAATCAGTAAAAAGTTGTGCCATAGAATCCGAAAGGGTTTGACAAAAGTAGATAACTCTTTTGACAATAGACCTTTAATCACTTAAAACATTGTTGCTGTCATACACTCTATTCAAATTTAACTTGCATTAATTCATTGGAAAATTAATTATAGGGTGCACCTACTTACCAAATTTCAAGTTCTGCACTTAAATCAAGAAAATTATGTTACAAAACCCAAGAGGTCTTGTGGAATTTCTTGAAAATTTCAAACTCCCAAAACTACCCCTATTCATTTTCATTTTTTCAAAGGTTCTATTATCATCCAATTTATTTTCCTTCCTTCCACCATTTACTAAAACTAATCATTCTTCTCCTTCCAAGGAAAGTTGTAGTTACAAGTTTCCAAAGATTCAAAAAAAAAATTATGTTCAGAAAAAAAAGCCCAAATGATTCAAATTTGTGCCTTTAAAAAGAAGGAAAAAAAGGAAGGTGAAGGAAGATCCCAATTTGGTGGCATTTGGAAGGTTTTAAGCTTGGTGGCCTTTGGAGAAACATCTTGTTTGGTGGCCTTTGGAAGGAGAAGGAAAAACATCATTTTCATCTCTTTTCACTTTCCCCCCCTAATAAAATTTACTTATATTTTATTTTTCATTGATTTTAAGGTTTTACTTTATCATGGTTTTAGATCGTTACTTTATGTTTTTCCTTGTTTTTCCTTGGCTTATAAATTACAACCACACATTTCGATGTATAAAATTTTTCACACATTCATCACCAAATTAATTTTAATCACTTTTTTTGCTTTTCCTTGAATTTATGGCATTGTTTATGACCATGTCTTATAGGCTTCAAACCACACAAATGAATGAAGAATTGCCTCAGGAATCATCCCTGGATTTGACATTGACGTAACATCCTCATGATGAAAATCTCGAACCATGAAAGGTGTGTTTTCATCTCAAAGTTGAACCTTGTTGAACTTGGTATTATTGCATTTTTTCAAACTCTCGTACCTTGGTGATTTCGTTGCAAGTTGACCCTGTTTTTGGTGATAAACTTAAAATTGTTTACAAAAGTTTTTATGAAACTAAAGACACCTCCATTTTCGCATGGTTTTCAATTCTCGACATTGGACACTATCGTTGGTTATGTGATTCAATTTGTTGACTATCTCCTAATAGCAAGGCGAATTACTTAGTTCACACCATTCAATGCATCTTAAATTTCCTACAGTTATCAACTATCATTGTGGCATAATTTAGGACTCAACATGTAATTGTAGCTCTTTGTTGAACTTATCCATAATTTGAATAAAATTTTCATTCATCATGAAATCCATGTTGCTATTGCCACCCTATCATACTATTTATTTTAATCGTTATGTTGTTTTGAATTAATTTTACGTTTACAATGTTTGAAGATTATTCTATTTCCATTGGACTTTTCGTTATCACCTTTTTAATTGTTTCAGAAATCTCAAACATCCTTGCTTACCTGACTACCCACTAAATACCAAAACAAGATCAATGTTTTGCCAAACATGATGAATTTTGATGTTTGTTTCTAACCCCAACCTTCTAGAGATTTTTCACCCCTAATCACGTGGCTGAAGTTCTAAAACTATAATTACCAACTTTTGTTAAAAAAAATTTAATCTTTCACTTCATTCATTCAATATCAAATTTTGAAAAAAAAAAACAACCCCCCATGCAACCATGCGCACTCATAATTCCTTACTCTAACATGAAGTTGCAAAAAACTTTTAGTAGCCTTACCACACCCCAATATCCTTGATGTAATTTTTAAAAATTGAGATTATCACACATGTTTGTGTCGGTATGGTTCACATGAAGTTGTGATGGCTATGCAACTCAAAGCTTGGATCACACCTTTTTTTATTTTACAAATGGGTTTTTCATTTCATAACATATGTTAAAAATCATGGAGATAATATGTGCATAACTAATCATCACTTATTTTAGATGGCCAAAATTACCATGTTATGAAAAACATTGTGCACAAAGTTAGGGGAGCAAGGTTGGATCTGATTACCATACCATTGCACACAAACCATGCTTTGTAACTTTGGTTGTTACATGTTTTAAACATTTCAAAATTGCATTTAGAGTTTATAAAAATGTTTAAACATTAGTTAACAAATGGAAAGGTGTTGGAAAGGAAGATTTGATACAACATGGTTGTTTTTGCCTTTTAAGCAAACATTATCACAAGCAATAATATGCAATGACTTCAAAAACATTAAGATTTAACCATTGAATCCAAAAGCAATGGCAAGCAATATGCAACCTACTAAACAAGTTGTGAAGACTAAACTAGAATTTCAAGTGGTGAATTTGTAGGTTGAATTTTCAAGTGGTTGGATTTGTAGAACATTAAACAAAAACAACTGTACCATTCAAGGCAATGTTTACCACTACTATGTAAATTAATAAATAGTTTGACAACTTGCAACCTAACACTTTCAAGTTGGTTCGAACAATTTTCCAAGATTAATAAATTTGGAGGAAAGGGAAATGAAGGGGCACACCTTAGCATCGATGACCTAGGTAGCCCCCAATGGTGGATTAATTCACCTCTTGATTATGCTCAAGGCTTTGTTTAAGTCCATTCATTAAATCTCAATGGAGGAACCATTGATTGATTATTCAAAAAACATTGTGATGACATTTGGTCACCATGTAGTTGCATTTGAACAAAAAATGATGAAATTGAAAAAAACAACAATTAGGGAGATGAATCACTAAAAGGAATAAATGCATGTGTCAAAAGAGATGAAAGTTGTTGAGAAAGTTGAAAAGATGATAAGGAAATGACTTTAGTTTGAGTAGAACGTGATGAGAAAACAATTTTATGAATAGTGAAGCTTTAAATGATGTTTAAAGCAAAGTTAGGCAATGCACGGAATAATCAAAGCTAATCTACCTTTATCGACAAATACATATCATGCCCCATTTTGTGGATTTACAGCTAGGGTTTACAATGTGAATTTGAAGCTCGCAATTGAAAAATAAAAGGCACAAAAGGAAAAGAAGGTTGTTTTGCACATTGCTTTGATTGAACCAAGATGGGTTCATAAAGGAATCCGAAACTCAACTTCTATGGAGTGAACATTGAAAATGTTGGCAATGTTCATAGGAAGCTAATGGTATTTACCAGGTTGCATATTTAATTTTCTAGGTTTATGTGTAATTTAGTTTTTTTTTTTTGTAGGCTGTTTTTTTGTAGGTCTACAAATCATTAGGCTGATTTTGTAATCATTTTAGAGTACAGTCTAGGTCGACATGCAAATAATTACTGAATTTCCATGGGACTGCCTTTGGATGTTCTTTGAGGGCTCTTAGAATTTCCATGGTCACAGTCCCACACCAGACTGTAAAGGGAGCCTCAGTATGAGGCCCTGCAAAGTACTTCTCAAATTCAAGTTTAGTTATGTACTTTTTTTTCCAACTCCACCCACAAAACGAAAACTGCAAATTGGTAGGAGACTACTAATAGCAAACCACCTGGAGCGATCATTATGAGTGGCCAATAAAAAAAAAACAGCACAAGTCTGATCATATTTATTACACTCTTCTATGGCAGGTGGTAGGCTTTTCTGTGCCCTCAGTAAACTAACGATGCAAAAACCGGCATATTTTGAATTTCCTTCAGCTAATTTGTCTGTGCAGGGTCCCCTACTGAGCACGCTGAAGATGCTCTTATTGTTGTTATCTTGGAGCATCTTCAGCGGTGCTCAATATGTGACCCTGCAAAAAATAAATTTTCACAACCCAGTTTAGTTATTTACTTTTTTGCGGGTCGAACCGAACTGGGACAGCAAATAGATGGGAACTATTAATAGCAAACCACCTGGACCAATCATTATGATGGGCCAATCAGAAACACTGAGCAGCAGTTAGATCTGATTATTACTCTTTCTACAGCTGCAAAGGTGTTGGTGCACCTTTTACCAGCTATGGAAAACGGTGCAATATTGTTAAGCCAAAACCAAATTCCTGAGCCAAACTGGCATGTTTTTATTTTTCTTTATCCAACTTTTTGTGTGCAGGGTCACATACTGAGCACCGCTGGAGATTCTCTTAGTTGTCTTTCGTTGCTGATTTTATTGTGGAGAAAGGACACAAAATGTGCGAAGAGCACACTTAGGGCGACTTTAGATGAGGGTCCAAGGTCCAGGGACCAATGAATTCAAGCAATCTTATTGGTTGAAAGATTTAAACTGGTCCCAAGGCCTTTAGACAAGGGTCGAAGAACAAAAAGTGGCAAATTGACGCTAAACCTACATGGCACCTGTTTGGAGGGAAAATCAATGGGTCCAGACCCAAAAAACAGTGCTAAAAGGACAGCTCCTGATTTGGAGAACCAAGAATCAGGCTAGGGACCAAGATACAGTCCAATTCAAGGATTCAATTTGTGTCAAATCAGACCAAGTTGGTTCCTAGGAAATTGGACCCTGGACCCTCGTCTAAAGTGGGCCTTAAAGAAGCATGGCCTGCACAGATCTTAAGGAAAATGGCTTACAGCCGAAATTTGAAAATTTGAAATTCTAGCCTGTTTGGGGAGAAGGGCTAAACTAGAGTTATTGAGGGGGATAGGACGATGTCCGTAAGGGTGTCATGTTAAGAGGTGTGTCACACTGTAGCCTTGCCATTTACATTAAAAAGTATCTCAATGCAAAAGAAGAATTATGAAAACTCAAATATTTCACCATGCAAAAATATAATCTTCCAAAAATCCTCTAAAAGAAACCAAAATCCTTCAAGATATCATAACTCTTTAACTAATCTCAAGTTTCAACACAAGCTAAAATATCATCTTTCAGAAATTCTCATATAAAAATAGACCTATTTCCTAGGGGCCAAAAACCCTTAAGCTACTGTACTCTATAAGAATCTAAACACAATATTCTTGCCTTGGTATCAAATTACACCTGACATCTTTACTGAATTTTGTGGGAAAACGAATTATCCTAACCCACAAGGAAAAAAAGGGAGGTTTCTCGTTGGTGGCATGGAAATTCTATTAATATTGGCTGCCACTATTTTTGGCGTGGAATAATAGCCCTTCCTTAGAACACCCTACCTATTGGTCCTCTTTAGCTCCCTTTTCCATCTTGGATGGGTCTTTAGGGTTTTTGTTCTCTAATTTAGCTTGGCAGGGCTTCTTCATCATGCTTTCAGGCAACTTAGGGTTTAAGTTAGTTTGCCATTTGCAGAATGGAAATGGAGTTCACTGGAAAAAAGTAAAAAAAAACCCAAAGAATGAAAAATTATGCGTTTAGTAAAAAATTTGGGTTGCGTAGGTTGTAATTTTTTTCCTAGGTTGGATGAAACCCCAACTTTCCATCCATGAAACCCCCCAACTTCCCATCCACGACCAACTGTGAATCCATCTTACACATGTGTACCACGACGAATGCCCTCTGGTATCGACGTAGCAGTGTTAGGCAGTTCTTAGAATGAGGGGACAGATGTCCTCCGGTTATCATACTGGGCTGGTTCTCAAAACATTCGAGGAACCGATTTTGGTAGGTATATAACCGCGGTTCTCAAAAATGAAAAAGTCAATAAGCCTTCCGGAGAGAAACGCCCCGATTCTTTCATGAAAACTGTCAGCTCTTCTAAGTTTATGAAATAACCGGAACCGGCGGGTTTTAAAACTAGTCTGCATTAGGGTTTGTGGGAACCAGGGTTCCGTTTCTTTCTTGCGTGTAGTTTGGTCGCGTGCAGGATTTGGGTGTTTTTCATCTTTTGATTTTGATTTTGTCTCCATCTTTCTTTGATTGCAGCAATCGTCTGTGCTTCCATTTCGTGCTCAATCTCTTCTCTGCATGCAGTCAGGTTGCATTGTTTCCAGAGAGGAGAAGAAGAAGAAGAAGAAGTGGCGGATTGCGAGAATTTTGAGGGAGTTGTGGGGGGAGGAAATAGGGGAGTGTGTGTTTGGAATAGCAGCCGTGGGTTGTGGTGTGGAGAGCAGGTGGGAAGTATGGAGGAAGTATAGAGACGGTGAGTTTCTGTTGAAGAGTGGAGAGACTTCTTGTGAGCGGGCAAAAAGATGGATAGAGCAATAGCATCTGAGGAGTTTTGTGTGATTGTATGAGAGAAAGAAGGGGGCTAAAGGATGTCCGCGACTGCAGCTTCACCCACGCTCTCGGCAGCAGCATTGACTGCCGAGAAGGGGGTGGCAGTGGCTTCCAAGCCCAGAAAGCGCACTGCGCCTACCACAGCGAGCGGATCGGAAGCCGCTCTTGATGTGCCGCCACTTTCTGCTGCCAACACGCGAGCTACGAGGCGGCTTCGAGACCCCGCCGCCAAGGTTTCGAATGCAGCAGGAGGAGAGGCCAGTGGAGAGCTGGGCTTCTCACGTGATTTGAACGTTTTGGACGGGGAAATGCCAGTGGAAAGCAGCAGGGGAACAGAAACGGTGAAGCGAAAGGTAAGTGTAGCAGGAGGAGGAGGGGATACAGCAGCTGCTGCTCCGGCAGTGAAGCTGACGACAGGAAAACACTTGGTGCATAGAACGGGTGCGGTGAGGAAGGAAAGGCAGACATCGATATGGGACACGGTGGGTCACTTCTTCTCCCGTTTCTTCCTCATTTTCATAGTGGCCGTTGGTCTCGGAACAACTTTCTGGAATTACAGGGGCAGTCCTTCTGCACCTGCTCCTCCTGCAACCCAAGACAAGATTGCTCTTGAACTAAAGAAATTGGATGAGTTTGTGACGAAGACAACAAAATATATACAGGTGAGTCCCTTGATGTCCTTGATCAGAACTTCTGGGACTGGGAGAAGAACATCCCTATGTTCAATCCTCATCTTTTTCCAAAGTTTTTTCAGACACCCATCTCTGTCACACTCTCTCTCCAGACTCTAAGGGTATTAGGGTTGATGATGATGGAATAGAGTTCCGACCTCAACTTGTTCCAAATTTTTTTCAGATACCCATCTCTGTCTGTCATCCTCTGTCTCCAGACTCTGAGGGTATTAGGGTTGATGATGATGGAATAGAGTTCTAACCTCAACTTGTTCCAAATTTTTTTCAGACACCCATCTCTGTCTGTCATCCTCTGTCTCCAGACTCTGAGGGTATTAGGGTTGATGATGATGGAATAGAGTTCGACCTCAAATTGTTCCAAAGTTTTTTCAGATACCCATCTCTGTCTTACATCCTCTGTCTCCAGACTCTGAGGGTATTAGGGTTGATGATGATGGAATAGGGTTACGACCTCAACTTGTTCCAAAGTTTTTTCAGACACTTATCTCTCTGTCTGTCACTCTCTGTCTCCAGATCTGAGGGTGATATGGTTGATGATGACGGACTGGGGTTCTGGCCTAATTTTCTTTTCCAGGTGCAACTGGAGATGATAGACATGAAGATTGGGAAGCAGGTGGGAGAGCTTCGAGATGAAGTCAAGCAAAACATAGACTTGCAAGTAGTAAACTTGGGGACTGAACTAAAGTCCATTCAAACTCAACTTGATAGGCTTCGTGGAGATGATGATAGTGCACTGAGTAGGACTGAAGCATTGGAGATGATGAGGTCTGTTGCAGCTGACATGCTTGCTGTGGAAGGTGAGGGGGAATCTCTCAGTCTGGAAGATGTCAGAGCTGTAGCAAGACAAATTGTTCTCACTGAACTACAAAAGCATATGGCAGATGGCATTGGGAGGCCGGATTATGCCTTGGCAAGTGGTGGAGGTGTGGTAGTTGACCACTCTGAGGGGTTTTTTGTTGGAAGAGGTGGGAAATGGAGTATGGCGGCTCTGAGTTTGCTCCCAGGTGTTTCCCAGAAGCATCCTTTAGCTAACAAATTGCTGGAACCCAGCTTTGGAGAACCTGGGCAGTGCCTTCCTTTGAAGGGGAGCAATGTGTTTGTGGAGGTTTCTCTTCGAACTTCCATTATTCCTACTGCAATCACTCTGGAGCACGTTTCCAAGGTAGGTGCTATACATGCACATGGAAACTTGCCAGACCCATATGTTTGTTCATATATTTGTCTTGCTTTGTTGGCATCAAGTCTTATGGCATGGATTTTTGCCCTGAGCTAAACGAAGTGGTCAAATGCATGGTCCTTGAACAGCAGCATACTGGGATATCATACAAGTGCTGTAACTTAGGGAATGCTAATTTTAAATTTTTGGTATGCTTAAGAAATTTGTGTTTGTTTGTTAAGCATCATTCAGATGCTTGCTAGCCTGAACAGAGTCCAAGAAGCAAGTGCTGGATGTGTGCTCTGAATGTGAGTAACATTCATGGCATCTAATTGTATAAAATGGCTGCTAACTGCCCATGGTGGTGATTGTGTCTCTGTGGTTGTGATGGGAGATTTCTCAGTCATGGCTTGCTTGGTGGTTAAAATTTTGTCAATTGGGGTATTCAGGCTGGAAGATAGCGTAGATTATCTTGAGGATGTTATGTCGTAGACCTGTGCTAATAGCTTCGTAAACAGTTAAGTAATGTGTAGGTTAGGAATAGATTGACTACCTGTGATATGTACAATCTAGCAGCAACTAACAAATTTTCTGTTTCTGCAGAGTGCTGCTTATGATGTGAAAAGTTCCCCCAAAGAATTCCGCATATTTGGGTGGCGTGAACTCCGGAAGTCTGCTGACCACTCTATAGCACAACCAACTGTTCAGAGGCTGCTGGGAGAGTTTAGCTATGATGTGGAGGGCTCAAGTGTCCAGACCTTTGAATTGGCGAAGGAAGATGTTGGGGAAGAGTTGATAAACATGGTCCGGTTGCATGTTTTAACCAACCATGGGAACCCTTTGCACACTTGCCTCTATCGTTTGCGTGTACATGGTGAGGATCTTCAAAGTTCTGCCGTGCATTGATATGAAAGCCTCTTCCCTTGCCAGACTTTGCAAGTTTTGGTAGTTTCTTCAAGAGCCATTTAGCTGGAGTTCCAGATTTTTGGCTCCATGTATCAAATTGGGAGCATATTCCTTTCAGTTGCCATGGAATAGTGTTGCCATCCCTTCTTTTTTCAACACCAGGAAGTAGGTGTTGTGTGGTTCTAATGCAGACTTTCAGGGGATTGGTTTCCTGAATTGATGAATTTGAGAGAGGTCTTAATTCCTAGGGTGAGCAGAGTGGCAAGAACTTGAAGGAAATCAATTGAACTTCAGAGCATGCAGATGGCATTGCTGGAAGCAGTTATCCTCCAGCCATATCTAGCAACTTGAACCACTTCAGAGATTTGATCATGTCTTTTATGCTGGGTATTTTTTCAATATGTCGACAGTTGTACTGTGAGCATGAACAAGTCATATTTTCATCTCCACAGTTTGAGGATACGTGGCTTGTTTTCATTGTCAAAGTGAAGCAGTCATGGGTAGTATATTCCTATCTGGATGAAGAATGGGTGGCAATCCACATGCAACTGCCTGTGTGGTGATACCACCATCTCATACATGCTTTCTCTAATGGGTCAACAGTGTGTAATGTAACTTTGAGGTTATTACACAATTTAGTTTGCTTCTTGAGCATCTAAATCAACATTGACAGATATTGAGTGAAAACACCTTTCCACTATCAGATCAAAAGAAATCACAGTGAGAACTGTTGTGTCTAAGTGCGTTCCGACTTTGAGTCTACTTGAAGTTATATATACTTTTAAGGCCTTCTTGCCTTAAAGTTATATAAAGCATCATCAGGAAGACTTAAGGCAAGCTTTTCAAGTAGCCTCAAAGTCAAAAGGCACTTAGACACAATAGTACTCATTGAGATTTCTTTTGATCTGATGGTGGAAAGGTGTCTTCACTCAATATCTGTCAATGTTGATTTAGTTGCTCAAGAAGCTAACTAAATTGTGTAGTAACCTCAAAGTTACATTACACAAAGCACACTGGGAATTTCTTGCTCCCTAGGGCAACGGTGCATAAGGGAATTTGGATCCTTGGTTGATATGCAAGGGAAGGCACTAACATTGTTGCCTTCCATTATACTAAATTCTAGATTCCCTTCAAGTTTTACACAAAGCACCTTTCATTTGTTTCAAGAAAAATGTTGTGATGTGGCAAAAAGATCACATTCTAACATTACACAAATATATGATTTTGCTCTAAGATTGTTCAATATCTTTTGAGCTTATGAATGTGTGCTAACTATGTGAAAAGGTTACATAAATAAATGCGAGTTTGATGAAACACCATAAGACTAGGAGGTTGATCATTTTGAATTGAATGAGTCAAAGTATTGGAAAAGTGCATGATGAAACATTGATAAATGTCAACAAATCAAAAAAAGTATATTGAACACCAAAAATATAACATTGGATGACAAATCAACAATGATTTCAACCTTATGATTTCGATCTGTATATGATTCACTCAAATGATTTGGTGAAGGAATTCAAATTTTGTGTGAATTTGGAGTAAAGTAGAACTATTTTTGAGTTTTTAAATTTTTTTGATGAAATGAAAATGTCATCAACACATCAAATGAAAAAATCATTCAAGTACTTACAAAAACATCATTCATCGAATGTTGAGAGACATTAGGTGTATTCATACTTGGTCAAAAAACATCACAACATATTCCAAATGACCGCCACACATTTAAGATGTCATTTTTTACCTTTTTGGATGCATGAAATTATAAGCATTGTGAAGATTGATTTTAGTGTACATTTTCCACAACCTAGTCGATCAAGACACCTAAAAATTAAAAGTTATATATATATATATATATATATATATCTTATATATAAATTCATTATGTCTTCCCGTTCGTGACGTGACGTTCTGTTGCAGAACGCTACCCCATTCCAAGTTCCAAGTTCCAACCTTCGCCCGAACCGTCATCCATCCAGCCGAACGGATAGTTCCTAAATAATTGTCCGTCCGTCTGTGAAAGAAAGCGAGCGTTTTGCAGCGTTTTGTTGGCGATGGCGTGGGATCAGAGAAGGAGCGAGAGAGCAAGAAGTTTTTGAGATTTCTTTTCAGCAACAAGAGAACACTTTTCAATAGCAAGAGACTTTCTGAGATTTCTAGGGATTTTTATTTTTATTTTGGCAGTGGTAAGAGGATGATTTTTTCCTTCCTTATGGTTTTCTTTTTATGATTTCTGTGTGTCTGTGTGTCTTCTTCTTTTGGTTGCAGCATTTTGCAGCTT